>Ga0351920_1054_pt1 | contig 28229 bp, 22 predicted proteins | sample BONcelHT113001C8_FD_206854 | JGI IMG/M metagenome (GOLD analysis project Ga0351920, IMG submission 206854) | Enriched cells from coal bed in the Powder River Basin, Montana, United States - BONCAT cells T11 rep2 HSBNCT.T11.300.1.C8 ... | reverse complement strand
CCATTCTTGACGACCTCAAGAAAGGATTTTTCACCCAGCAGGCGGGGCTTATACAGGAATGCGAAAGGAAATTCGGCGACCTTCTCATTTCGCGCGTTCCCTACGTCGAAAAGGTCATCGGGGAAAAGGAGAAGAGCGAGGCGGACAAGAAATATGTAAGGCTCCTCCCCGCACTGCAGACAATCGCTCTCGCCATCGAAAACCTCATGTACAAGATGGAGGCGAAGATTGTGTCGAATATCCTTTTCAGTGAGAAGGCGCTCTCGGAGATCCGCGACCTCTACAGCCTCATGCAGGAGCAGTTCCGTGACACGAAAGATTACATCATCACGAAGAATCCCGGCCTTCGCGACGCAATCAGGCAGCACATGGAAAGAATGTTCAAGATGATCGAAGAACTGGCCATAGTTCATCAGAACAGGCTCATTACAGGAATATGTATGCCCCAGGCATCCTACCTCTACCTTGACATAACCGATTCATTGAAAAGGATCACCAGGGGACTCGTCGATTTTGCCGATAGGGTTTAGTTGTTGGGGATTTCGCGTCAGGAGCTTGCCCATTCGATCGCAGGCGGTGACATCGCAGGCAAACTGGCTGGATGTCCCTTCAAGGGGGGCGTCTTTCTCGTGGGAGGGGCCATACGGGAGATCGCCCTCGGAAGGGAACCTCGGGACTATGACTTTGCTCTCTCCGATGCCGGCGACCTGAAACACCTCGAGCAGACTTTCGGCAAACGTTCCTTCCTTCTCGGAAAGAAACCCATCCAGACACACCGGATAGTAGCCGGCGATACGGTCCTTGACGTTACCATCCTCGAGGAGACCATCGAAAAAGACCTCAAGCGCAGGGATTTTACGATGAACGCCGTGGCCTTCGATATACGCCATGGCACCATTATCGACCCCCTGGATGGCCTACACGACATCGAAAGAGGCTTCATTCGCTATCCCAACCCCGATACCATCGCCAGCGACCCGCTGAGAATGCTCAAGTCAGTCCGTCATTTCGCCGCCCTCGAAGGCTTCACGCTCGATCCCGAGCTCATCGAAGCAATGACCTCTTCGCGCCAGCTCATCGGAAAGACAGCGCCGGAAAGGATCAAGCACGAACTGGACCTCATTATGGTCTCCGAGGGCGTCTGGCGCGCAGTAGACATGCTCACGAGAACGGGGCTCATCTTCGAGATCTTCCCCGAGCTCGAAACCCTCCGCATCATGGATGTGGAAAAGCACTTTTCCCTCGAGACCTTAGGTCACACCCTTCTGGGATTCTCCTTCCTCCACACCCGCGGCGGACGCTATCTGGCCAACCGGGCCGCGGCGAAAGACGTAGGGTATGCTCTTCTTTTTCACGACCTGGGGAAGGCCCACACTTACTCCTACGACGAGGTCAAGGGTCTCGTCCACTTCTTCAACCACGAGCGCCGATCAAAGGATATTGCCTGTGCCATCATGGAAAGGCTGCGCTTCAGCACGCATGAGACAAAACGGATATCCTCGCTGATAGAGCACCACATGCGCATCTTTCTTATCAGTTCTCCGGAGGCGACGGAAAAAGCGATACGACGGCTCATTTATAAGATGGGCGACCTCACCCCGGAGCTCATAGCACTCACGCTTTGCGACATGTACGGAAGTTCCGGGGGGGAAGAGAATCCTTCGACGTACCAGGTCGTTCAGAACTGCGATTCCATCCTGGCGGCATGGTATGAATCAAAAAAAGAACCCTTGCCGAGGCTCCTGTCCGGCAACGACCTCCTCGCCGCAGGCTTTGCGGAAGGCCCCATGGTAGGAAGGTGTCTCGACACCATCCGCGACAAACAAATAGCCGGCGAACTAAGGACCCCCGAAGAAGCCCTGCGATTCGCGGAAGAGCTCCTGAAAAGTCCAGTAACCCCACTCAAGGAGAACCAAACAAATGATCCTTGAAGACGGGTCCTATAGATCCTACGTATCCTATATGTCTTACAGGTCCTGTCTTTCCTGCAGGTCCTATTACAAAGAGTCCTTTTCTACCCCATGAAACGCTCCGTCACATCACTTCCCCTGCACACCGGCCGGGCGCCGGCGTGGCTTTTTGACAAAATGAAGCGGCTCTGCGGGGCCCTTACCGAGATCATCGTCATCGAATATGGCCCTCGCGAGCTCCTTGCCCGCCTCGCGGACCCGCTTTGGTTCCAGGCACTTGGCTGCGTCGTCGGTTTCGACTGGCACTCGAGTGGCCTGACGACAACTCTTTGCGGGGCCTTGAAGGAAGGATTGGCAACGCTCGGTGACGACGTGCCGCTGGCCATATGCGGAGGCAAGGCGAAGCGGGCCATCAAGACGCCCGACGATATCCGGGTTTATGGCGAACGGTGGGGCATCGATGTGGCCGACATGATCACCATGAGCAAACTCTGCGCCAAGATAGATAACACCGCCGTTCAGGACGGCTATAATCTCTATCATCACACCTTCCTCTTTACACCCGACGGCTCCTGGGCGATCATCCAGCAGGGGATGAACGGCGGGAAGAAAGATGCAAGGCGTTACCAGTGGCTCTCCCGCGACAATCTCGACATCATGTCCGATCCCCATACGGGTATAACCTGCGACCGCACACAGGAAGTCCTCAACTTCGTCGCAAGTCAGAGCGCCGATGCCAGGGGCGCCGTCGTCGATTTCGCCTCGCAAGACCCCGACAGTATGGCAAGAACATGGCAGGATATCGCCCTATCCATGCCGAAGCGCCACTACATATCTGCCGGGGACGTGAACACGGGGCGCCTCGTAAAGGCCTTCAAAACCATTCATGATGCGCATCCCCAATCCTTCATGGACCTCCTGGAAATACGCGGTGTCGGCCCCCGGACAATGGGCGCCCTCGCCCTGGTATCGGAACTCGTCTACAACACACCGCCGAGCTTCAAGGACCCGGCCCGTTTCAGCTTCGCCCACGGCGGAAAGGACGGATACCCCTTCCCCGTCGACAGACCCACCTACGAACACTCCATCGATTTCCTCAAAACCTGCATAGACAAGGCAAAGATGGGAGACAGGGACAAAATCGACGCCTTCAAAAGACTCGGAAAGTCGTTTTAAGTTTTAAGTGTTAAGCAGATGGCGCCGTTTCTATCCTTTAACGCTCAAACGGTTCAAGCCGCTCAAGCGGCTGCAACCGTCTGTTCAGTATTCCGGCTCACCCTGCTTCGTGATCCTCTTGTACTCTTTGAGGTCAAGGGCATGGTCAGTACCGGGCTCGATGGTGGCATCTTTGGAATAGCCATAATTCGACCAGTATCCCGTGCCGCCCTTGTCAAGGAATTCGAGCCTCACGATCGTCTTCACACTCTTGTAGCCGTACTTCGACGGCATGAGGAGGCGAAGGGGCCCTCCATACTCGGGCGGAAGGGGACGGTCATTCATTTCGTAGGCAAAAAGAACGCGGGGTTTAAACAGCTCTTCGAGGGAAATATACTCGTAATAATCGTCGACCGAGTAGAAATAGAGGTGCCTGGCCCCAGAGGTGGGCCTCACGACATCAAAGAGGGTCTTCGGCCGGATGCCTGCCCACTTCGCCTTGCTCGACCATGACTCGACGCATTTCATGCGAGACACCTGCGTAACTTTTGGAAGTCTCCTCAAGGCAGCGAGACTGAGGTTCTGGGGGTTCTCGCAGAGGCCGCCGACGGCCAGTGACCACTTGTTGGGATCCACCGGCCTTATGGGCTTTATGAAGCGGATGTAGAAGCCCTCCCGGTCCTCGTTGTCGAGGAGTTTCTCTATCTCTTTCGGCTCCGCCGAATGGGGCATGAGGAAGGATATGCCGAGAACACAGATGAAACGCATCACATCCCGTCTGTCCATTTCCTTAAAGATATTCATAAAATCAAGTATAGCCTTGACCCTTGACAAACAAAAGTAAATAATTAAATTCAGGAACGTTCCAGAGCCTCTAAAAAGGAGTAGGCAATGTTGACAATCGAAAATTTGCAGGTGGAACTGGCGGGAAGGACGCTTCTCAAAGACATCGATCTTGAAATCAGGCCGGGAGAGACCCATATCCTTTTCGGTCCCAACGGGTCCGGCAAAACGTCCCTTCTCATGACCATCATGGGCTATCCGCAATACATCGTCAAGAAAGGGAAGATAACCTTCAAGGGGACGGATATAACCCACGCCCCGCTTAACGAACGGGCCGCCCTCGGGATCGGCATGTCCTACCAGCGGCCGCCCACTATAAACGGCCTCAAGACACGGCAGATTATCGATATCTGCGCGAAGAGAAAGGTCGATGCCGTGGAGCTGGCTCGGTCCCTCAATTTTGAGGACTTCCTCGACAGGGACATCAACGCCGGCTTCTCCGGCGGAGAGATCAAACGCTCTGAACTCCTCCAGCTCAAGGCCCAGAACCCGGATCTCATGCTTTTTGATGAACCCGAATCCGGCGTCGACATAGAGAATATGGCCCTCATCGGGACTACGATAGCCCAGATCCTGGAGAAAGAGTCGCCGAAAGCGGGGAATACAAAACCTGTCGCCCAGCAATGGAAGGAGCGCACCAAGATGGGGCTCATCATCACGCACACAGGTTATATTCTCGATTACGTCCCCGCTGACAAGGGCCAGGTACTTTACAACGGGGTTCTCGCCTGCGCGGGAAATCCCCGTGAAATATTTCAGTGTATCGGACAACTGGGTTACGAGGAGTGTGTGAAATGTACAATGTAGAAGAACTTGAACAAAAGGCCCGCCGGGCACTCGACAAGAAAGCAACCTTTGGCGACGATGTCGACCTCGACTCCTTCGACAGTTCCTTTGTCCCTCACAAGTACCTTGCCGAGGAGGAAATGTGTGCCATCCCCCGGGAGGAACAGAACCGTCTCATCATGTCGGGGCTCGACGTGACCGGTACGGGAAGGGGCGGAACATATTTCCAGAAGGACACCTCCGTCGTCCATTGTCACAGCAACGAAGAAGGCATCGAGGTCATGCCCGTGACGGAGGCGCTGAAAAAACATGACTGGGTCAAAGAGTACTTCTGGAAGCTCGTTCCCGTGGACCAGGACAAGTACACCGCGTCGGCGTTCCTCGAACTCCACGATGGGTACGTCATCAGGGCCCTCCCGGGAAGCAAGAGCATCTATCCCATTCAAGCCTGCCTCTACCTCGACAAGGAAAATCTCCAGCAAAATGTCCACAACCTCATCATCGCCGAAGAGGGGTCGGAACTGCACATCATCACCGGCTGCGCAACGTCTCCCCACATGAGGCGCGGCGTGCATGTCGGCATATCGGAGTTCTTCGTAAAAAAGGGTGCCAAACTAAGCTTCACCATGATCCACAACTGGGCGGAGGAGATGAGCGTTCGACCACGCTCCGTCGCCCGCGTGGAGGAAGGCGGTTTGTTCATCAACAACTATATCTGCATGAAACCCGTGCGGTCCATCCAGATGTACCCCACGACGCATCTCGTCGGCGATGACGCCACGGCGATGTTCTATAGCGTCATCGTCGGCAACCCGGGCTCGTATCTCGACATCGGCGGAAGGATTTACCTGAAGAACAGGGGCTGCCGCGCGGAGATAGTGCAAAGGTCCATCAGCAACGGCGCCCACATCATCAATCGCGGCCACCTCATCGGGGAAGCCCCCGATATCAAGGCCCACCTGGAGTGCAAAGGGCTCCTTTTGAACGGCGGCATCATCGATTCCATACCCCAACTCGAAGGGCACGTCGAAGGTGTCGACATGTCCCACGAGGCCGCTGTCGGAAAGGTCGCCCAGGAGGAGATCAATTACCTCATGTCGAGGGGTATAAGCGAGGAGGAGGCGACCTCGACCATTGTCCGCGGCTTTCTGAGCGTCGACATCAAGGGTCTCCCTGCGCCTCTGAAGGAAGAGATAGACCGCGCCATCGATAGAAGCAACAAGGATACTATCTAGGGGGAAAGACGGTGAAACGAAGGGATTTTCTGAAGCTCGGCCTCACGTCACTCGTTGCCAGCCAGTTTCCCCGAACCCTCTTCGGACAGACCGCGCCGCCTGCGGTTGCGGTTTCTGAAGGGACCGATTATGCGGCTGTAACGCGTAAGACGATAGGCGCACTGGGCGGCATGAAGGCCTTCGTGAAACCGGGGAGCACCGTTGTTGTCAAACCCAACATAGGCTGGGATAGAAAACCGGAATATGCCGCGAACACTCACCCCCTTGTCGTGAAGACCATCGTAGAGGAATGCCTCGCGTCGGGCGCAAAGAAGGTCAAGGTATTCGACAACACCTGCAACGATGCGCGCCGCTGCTACGAGAACAGCGGCATCCAGGGGGCCTTAAGGGGTATGAAGAATGTCGATGTCAGGTTTGTCGAGAACGACCGCTTCAGGAAGACGGCCCTTAACGGACGCTTCCTGAAGGAATGGCCCCTCTATGACGATGCCCTCAATGCCGATGTCTTCATCAACGTGCCCATCGCCAAGCATCACGGCCTGACGGGACTAACCCTGGGTCTTAAAAACATGATGGGAATCATGGGCGACAACAGGGGATACATTCACCGCAGTATTGAAGATGCCCTCTGCGACATCAACAGTCTCGTGAGAAGCCACCTCGTCATCATAGACGCCACTCGGATCCTCACGGATCACGGCCCCCAGGGGGGGAACCTGAAGGACGTGAAGGTTCTCAACAAGGTGATAGCGTCCCGGGATATAGTAGCCGCAGACGCATACGCCACAACCCTCTTCGGCATGAAACCCCAGGACATCTCCACAACGGTCGCGGCATACAAACGCGGTCTCGGTGAGATGGATGTGAAAAAGATGAAAGTTTTAAGTTTTAGGTTTTAAGTTTTAGGCAAAGCAGGTTTTACGTTTCAGCAAGTCTTTAACTTAAAACTTAACACTTAAAACCTAAAACGGTCTTTATGAAACTTACCCTTCCCCGCATCTCCCAATTTCTCTTTCTCGCCCTGTTTCTGTTCCTTTTCATCATTACCGACTATCGGGGAAAGGATGAGATAACCGTTGCCGTCAATAGCTTCTTCAGGGCGAACCCTCTGGTCCTCGTCAGCTACGTATTCGCTGTGAAGGGCTTTACACTCCTTCTCCTGCCGGCCCTCCTGATGACGATCTTCACCGTTGTCCTGGGAAGGTTCTTCTGCGGCTGGATATGCCCTTTGGGTACCTTGATCGATCTTGTCACAAGAAGGATCCCCAAAAGTGCTCCCATCCGTTTCCTCAAGGGCTCATTCAAGTACTACCTGCTCTTCACACTCCTCGCAATGGGACTCTTTTCCGTGAACCTGTCGGGGATCTTCGATCCCATCGCGATCCTCATCAGGGCGCTCACCTTCTTCTTCTATCCCCTTCTTGGTTATGTCGGCCGGGCGGGTTGGTCGGGCCTGTACCAGATTGCCGGGGAGGGGCGGGACCATGTCGGCTTTCTTTACTATTTCCTGCGGGACTACGTCCTTCCCTTTCGCGAGACCTTCTATCCCCTGGCTTTTTTCTCCCTCGCCGTTTTCCTCTTCATCTTCATCCTGGAAAGGTTTGAAAGGAGGAACTGGTGCAGGAACGTGTGCCCGTTGGGCACGCTCCTCGGCCTTCTCGGCCGCTTTTCCCTGTTCCGGCGGGTTCCGGGGAGGATCTGCAAAGACTGCGGGGATTGCCGCTCGCACTGCCCGACCGCCTTTGACGAAGAAATACTCCAGGCTGACAACTGCATCCGGTGCATGCAGTGTCGAACACGGTGCCGCTTCAACCGCGTCACGTTCCCGCTTCGGTGGAAAAAGCCCTTCTTGCCTGTGACCAAGGAACCGCGGCAGCCCGTCATGTCGAAAAGGATGTTCCTGGGAAGCGTCGTCTCCGGTTTCTTCCTCTCCCGCGCTTTCTCCTTCCGCCACCCCGAAAAGGACAACCGTCTCCTTCGCCCCCCGGGCGTCAAGAACGAGACTGATTTTCTCAAGAAATGTGTCCGTTGTGGAGAGTGCATGAAGGTCTGCCTGCGCAGCGCACTTTACCCCGATCTTGCGCGGGCGGGTGTCACCGGCATGTTCATGCCCGTCATTATCCCCCGATTAGGCTACTGTGAATACAACTGTACACTCTGCGGCCAGGTCTGCCCCACCGGTGCCATACCAAGGCTTCCCCTCGAGGAGAAGCAAAAGAGCATCATCGGCACCGCCGTCATAGACAAGAACATCTGCCTTCCCTATGCAAAGAAGCTCAACTGCATCGTTTGCGAAGAACACTGCCCCATTTCCAGCAAGGCCATCCGCTTCGAAACCGTGGAAGACATCGACCATCAGGGCAGAAAGGTCAGCCTCAAACAACCTTACATAGTGGACGACCTCTGCAACGGCTGCGGGATATGCGAGAACAAGTGCCCCCTTGAAGGCCGCTCGGCCGTGGAGGTTTTCGCAAGGAAGAAAGGCTGAGCCCCGAACCAAAGGGATTGGAACCGTTAGAACCGTTGGAATGTTGGCGAGGCTTGGGCATCCTCTCTCTGCATGAGGGGTTGAAGCTACCCTGGCGCTTAAAACGGCTGCTAACCGTCTCTCGGTTCCAACGGTTCCAACGGTTCCAACGGTTCTAACGGTTCCAACGGTTTCTCAGCTTTCTTCCAGCACCCGTCGTATCGTTTCGTCCAACTCCCCCATGAGGCAGGGCTTGGTGACGACTCCCTTGAAACCATGCTTTCGGTGGCTCGCCATGACGGGGTCGTTGGAGTATCCGCTGGAGACTATGGCCTTGACGCCCCGATCGATGGCGAGAAGCTCCTTCATCGCATCCTTTCCCCCCAGTCCGCCGGGGACAGTGATGTCGAGGAGGACCACGTCGAAGGGGACCCCTGCGTCAAGGGCCTCACGATACTTCCCGACCGCCTCCTTGCCGTCCGTCGCGCATGTCACTTCGTAGCCCAGACTCTCCAGCATTTCCTTCGTGGTGTGAAGGATCGTCGCCTCATCGTCCATGTGAAGGACCCTTGCCTTGACCACGGTACCACTGTCATCCCGGACATACCTGCCGAGGGAGGGCGCTTGACGCCGCGACGCTTTCAGGTAGATAAAGAAGGTGGTTCCCGAACCGGGTTTGGACTCAAGGGCGATATGACCGTCATGATTCTTTATGATCGAATAGGATGTCGCAAGTCCGAGGCCGCTGCCCTTCTGCTTGGTGGTGAAGTAGGGATCGAACACCTTGTCCGCATGCTCCGGCGCGATCCCGACACCGCTGTCTTTCACCGATATCCGGACATACCTGCCGGGATCAAGCAAGACACCGTGCTGAACCATTCCATGCGCAGCGATGAGGTTCACCGCTTCGATGGTTATCATCCCGCCGTCAGGCATTGCCTGCTGGGAATTGATAACGAGGTTGTTTATCACCTGGCTCATCTGTCCTTCGTCGATGTCCACTGAAAAAAGGTTGCCGGCGAAGACAAAATCGCACTTGACCTGCGAACCCGTCAAGGCAAAATTGGCCGTCTCCGTGACCACACTCTTGATGGAAGTCGTCTTCCTGATGGGAGAGCCGCCCCGGGAAAAGGTCAAAAGTTGGTGGGTCAGGTCCTTGGCCCTCAAAACCGCCTGCTCGGCATCAGCAAGACGCTTCAACACCTTCTCGTCCGCGGGTTTCGCATACATCTTCGCGAGAGAGACGTTTCCCAGGATAGCGGCGAGGATGTTGTTGAAATCATGGGCTATTCCGCCAGCCAGGATGCCCACCGATTCGAGCTTGCTCATCTTCTGGAGCTCCTCGTCCATTTTCTTCTTTTCCGTTACGTCACGAAAGACGAGCACCACGCCCGCAATACTCCCGTCCTTGTCCCGTATGGGGGCACCGCTGTCGGCTATTACAAGCTCGCGGCCGCACTTCGAGATGAGCGCCGTATGGTTCGCGAGGCCGACGACCGTCCCCATCCGCAGCACTTTTTCGACAGGACTCTCGCACCTTAAGCGGGTCCTCTCGTTGATGATGTGAAAAACCTCTGCAAGGTCTCTCCCTACGGCCTCTTCCTGTTTCCAACCCGTCAGTTCCTCCGCGACAGCGTTGATAAGAACGATCCTTCCCTCGGGGTCCGTGGCGATCATGCCGTCGCCGATGGAACGCAGCGTGACCGCGAGACGCTCCTTTTCATTGGCCAGCGCCTCCTCTGCGAGTCGGCGCTCCGTTATATCCTCACAGGAGACAATGTAGTCGCCGTTCTCGAGGCGCACGGTGATGAAATTAATGAGCTTTGTCGCCGTGTCCCTGCACACCACGGGAAAGGTCCGCGGCATCTTCTCCCCGACGGCCTTCGTGCTGTCGTCATAATACCATGCGTCGACAACACCCTTGCGAATGGTCTCGTCGGGATAAGCCCGCTCGAACCATGAAGTGCGGTCCGGTATCTCGGCGAGGGTGTATCCGAAGATCACCGTGAACCTGGGGTTCACGTAGAGATACGTGCCTTCCCTGTCGAACATGGCCATACCGAAAGGGGCGTGTTCAATCAGGACCTGGAACTTCTGCCGCTCGACGTTCAGCTTCTCCTCGGCCAGTTCCCTGTCGGAGATGTCCCGCGCGAAGCAAAAGATGAAATCCTCTCCATTGTAGGTAACGTGATTCGCGATGACCTCAATGGGGAAAACCCGGCCGTCCTTGGCCTGGTGATGAGACCTGAAAGTGATGGAGCCGTCGTGAGCCATGCGCCTGCCTATGGCGGAGAGTTCCCTTTTCGTGTGGTCGGGGTCGACATCAACGACGCGCAGGGCGAGGAGTTCCTCTTTGGTGTATCCAAGCTTGTTGCACGCGGCCTCGTTCACATACACGAAACGACCATCCGGCCTGATCCAGAAGACCGATTCGGAGGCGTGTTCGATTGAGAATCGCGTCAGCCAGAGCTCTTCCTCTCTCGTGCGCCTGGCCGTCACGTCCCTCATGTACACCAGGGCGACGGGTTCCCCCCTGTAGGTGGTCCCCGTTGCAGAAACCTCGATGTAGACGATATCACCATTGCGCTTTACTCCCTTGAACTCGTACCGCTCCGGTATTGCATCACCGCGTTGCCTGCGCTGAGTGAAATCGACCACCCTTTCATGGTCGTCGGGATGGACGGTAAGGGATTGAGGCTTCCCGATGATGTCGGCGGGGCTTTCATATCCGAAAATCTCGACGAACTTTCCATTCACGTAGAGATGGATGTTCCCCTTCAGGATAGCCACGCCGTCATTGGAATTCTCGATGGCGGTCCGGTAGCGCTCCTCCGATTCCCTGAGGGCCTCCTCGGCCCGGCGAATCTCGGTAACATCCCGGCTGTACACCGCAATCCTGGCCACGGACCCTCCCCCGTCAAAAACGGGGTAGTAACAGTTCTCAAGCCAGACACCGTCGCGAAAATCGGTGCAGGAAACGGGTTTTCTTCCCGTGACGATCTGCTCCATCAGGATCTTCCTTCTCCGGGCCACCTCGGGGGCAAAATAATCGAATATATTGCTACCCACCATTTCGTCGACATCATGGTCGAAGCGCCGGGCAAGGTTCTCATTGAGTGTGATGATAGTTCCTTCTTTGTCCACAATAAAGGCGGCGTCGGGCGGGGTGTCGAAAAGAAAGTGCGCGCCGCCTTCACCTTCAGGCGCTATGTTGCTTCCGTTCTCAAATTCATTGTTATTCATGACAGTCCCTCAACAGGGGTACCGTGCCCCAAACGCAAGAAGAGCAGGCGAACCCCTTTGTCCTCCTTCTTCCCAAATTATCACAGGTCTTTCTTACTCTGGAGAAAGATCAAACCTTCCAGCATTTCCGTCATTATTCTATGAATTTATTGAGGCAAAAGGCAAGAACTTCGAATACCGCCCCGGCTTGATAAAAGACTCAAAATGCTTATAATGTATGGGATCAATTATTTCGGGGGTCAGATGAACAGATTCAAGACATTTTTATTGATGACCGTCCTCACAATCATCCTCGTTGGTCTTGGGAGTCTTATAGGGGGCAGGTCCGGGGGGATGATCGCCTTTGCCGTCGCCCTTGTCATGAATTTCGTGAGCTACTGGTTTTGCGACAGGATCGTCCTGAGGATGTACGGTGCGAAAGAGGCTTCCCAGCATGAGGCATCGCAGCTCTACAGTTCGGTGGCATCCCTCGCACAGCGCGCGGGTATCCCCATGCCGAAGGTCTACATCATCGAGGACGACAGCCCGAATGCCTTTGCAACGGGCCGCAATCCCGAGCATGGTGTCGTTGCCGTCACGACGGGCATAATGCGCATCCTGTCGCGGGATGAACTCGAGGGTGTTCTTGCCCATGAGCTTTCCCACATAAAGCATCGTGACATCCTCATACAGAGCGTCGCCGCAACCCTGGCGGGCGCAATAACCATGATCGCCAACTGGGCCCGTTTTGCCGCCTTTTTTGGAGGCTCCTCCGACGATGACGACGGTGGCGGCAATATCTTTACCGTCATAATCTTTTCCGTCATTGCGGCCTTTGCCGCAATACTCATCCAGCTCGCCATCTCCCGCTCCAGGGAATACCTGGCCGATGATGGAGGAGCGGGCCTTGCCGGAAATCCTCTTTATCTCGCCGGGGCACTGCGTAAACTCAATGCCGGCGTCGCACGCCATCCCATGAATGACGCCAACCCGTCAACGGCACCCTTGTTCATAGTAAATCCCTTCAGCGCTGGCGGAGTCCGTTCCCTCTTCAGCACCCATCCGCCCATTGAGGAGAGAATCAGGAGACTGGAGGACATGGCCTATCGGCGATAATTTCGGACATCTCCTCAGGGCCATTTCGATCCGCATCATCCGCGATGTTGAATCCGGCAAATTCCTCGATGAGACCATCGATGCGGTTTTTTCGCGCTCATCGCTCACCGAGAGCGAGCGGGCCCTCATATACCAGATAACCTCTGGGGTCATACGGTGGCGGGGATACCTCGACTTTGTCCTCTCCTGTTACGCCACGAAGCCCATTGAAAGGGACGTCCGGTATCTCCTCTGGATAACGCTCTACCAGGTCGGGTTTATGAGGAAGGCCCATTATCATGTCGTCAAGGAAGCTGTCGACTTCGCAAGAAGCGAAAAGGGGAAATTCGTCGCCGGCTTTCTGAACGCAGTTCTGAGACGATTCGTCGATGATAGGGACCTCAGAAGTCTGTCGGCAGGCGAGGCCGTGCGATATGCCTTTCCCCGGTGGCTCGTGGACCGGTGGACCCGGAGACTCGGAGAGGAAAACACCGGGAAGCTGCTGACGACGCTCAACGATGAGCCCGTTTTCACGCTCAGGGTCAACACGCTGAGGACCACCGTCGATCAGGCAAGGGAAGACCTCGCTGCCGCCGGGATCGAAGCTCGTCCCGGCTCCCTTTCACCGTCAGCCCTTACTGTCGAGAGGCTCACCCCGGTGTTTCAGAGCACACCTTTCAAGGAGGGTCTTCTGAGCGTTCAGGGCGAAGCCTCCCAGCTTGCGGGCATGGCAGTCGAAGCAGCGGGCGGTACGCTCATCCTCGATGCCTGTACCGGTTCGGCAACTAAAACGAAACAGATCGCAGAGATGCGCCCCCGGGCACGCATCATTTCCATGGACACCGACATGAAGCGCCTGTACCTGTCGTCGCTGAGCGATAATATCCTCTGCGCCGACGCCCTTGCCGCACCTTTCAGGGCCGGCACCTTTGATACGATACTGGTTGACGCGCCATGCTCATCTCTTGGCATTATCCGCAAGCACCCCGAGATCAAGTGGCGGCGCAAGGAAGAAGACATCTTCCGGTTCGGGGCAATGCAGCTCTCATTGCTTGAGTCGCTCTGGGATCTCCTGCGCCCGGGTGGGTGCATAGTCTACAGCGTCTGCTCCTTCGAGCCCGAAGAGACCATGGGTGTCATTCGCAACCTGGCAAAAGATAAGAACTTTGTACTTGAAAATCCGCTGCCGTTCCTGTTTAATAAGGATTGTTTTCTCTCTTTACCGCACGAGACGTCTATGGACGGTTTCTTTATAGCACGAATAAGAAAGCCATGAAGCTCATAAAGATCTTATTTTGTATTGTGGCACCCATTTTCGTCTTCGGCCTGTCGACATACCTGACGATAAGTCTCCTCCTCAAGTTCCAGCAAACCACCGTCTGCCCCGATGTTCGGGGGAAGACCGTCGAGGACGCCCGGGAGCTTCTCAGGAAACAGGGTCTCGCCCTCGTCGTCCTGAGATATGAACGGCGAAACGATGTTCCCTATAACCATATCACGGTCCAAAAACCCGATGCCAACATCTCCACCAAGAAAGGAAGGGTGGTCTACGTTATCGTCTCCGAAGGGCCGGAACTCATGAAAACACCGGGGTTTGCGGGGCTCACCCTCGAGGAGGCCCAGTCAGTATTCAGTGAAAAACACCTCGTCCTTGAAAAAACGGTCATGGTCCCCCACGCAAGGGTGGGCAGGGTCATCGCGCAGCTGCCGGCGCAGGGAACGGACATCCTTGAATACGGCAAGGTCACCCTTTTCGTCGGCACGGCGCCGAGGTCCTATTATCTTATGGCCGATACACGCAACATCAACTACAATGAACTCGCCGACGAACTGGAATCCAAGGGGATAAGATACAGGATCAACTACGCAAGGGGCGATCAGGCCTCTACGCGAAGCGGCATAGAGTACTCGATACTTCCCAGAACGATATTCAATTCGACCGAGGAGATTGTTATCAATATCTACTGATCACGGAGGCTTTATGAAAGATATCCTCATCGCGCCGTCCATCCTCTCCTGCGACTTCCTGCGTCTCGGCCAGGAGATCGAGGACGTGGAGGATGCAGGCGCAGACCTTATCCACGTCGACGTCATGGACGGGCATTTCGTTCCCAACATTACCATTGGCCCCCTGTTCGTGGAGGCTCTGCGCAGGATTAACAGAAAACCCCTCGATGTCCACCTGATGATAGAGAACCCCGCCCAATACGTGCAGGAATTCGCCCGAGTCGGCTCCGACATTATCACAATACACGCCGAAGCGGATAACCACCTTTTCCGGACACTCGACGTCATCAAGGAATCGGGGGCACGGGCGGGCATATCCTTCAACCCTGCGACACCGCTCAACCAGCTCGAGCATGTCATCCATCTCATAGACCTCGTCCTCATCATGACCGTCAACCCCGGTTTCGGGGGTCAGAAATACATCCCCGAGATGGCGGGAAAGATCACCGAGGCCCGAAGGATGATCGATAAAGCCGGGAGGTACATAGATCTCGAGGTCGACGGCGGAATCAAGGCGACAAATGCCGCCGACGTCGTCAAGGCGGGCGGCAACATGCTCGTCATGGGGACGGAAATATTCCACAGCGGAGATTACCGGAAAAAGATCGAAGAGGTGAGAGACAAGATCGGTCGGTAACCATGGAACTCAAAAGACAGAAAACATACAGAAACGTCTTCGACAGGGCGTGCGCCGACCTTGCAGGAAGCCCCATGGAGGAGAAGTTCTTTTTGGCCGGTCTGCGTCATGAGCAAAGCGGTAATGGCGTGCGGGTTCAGGTCCCCTTTTTCGACGAGACCATATCCCTCGGCATACCGGGATTCGCCTTTTCCAGTTCCAAAGGGGCCAACGTCACCCTCGTCGCGAAGATCATCATCCTCCACTACATAAACACCGCCTCGGGAATCCCTCTGACAGGCGAGAAGTTTGCCTACGGCGATATTCCGGCATGCATGCACTATGATCCCGTCTTCGAAAAAAGGGTGCTCAAGCCTCTTGTCAGGGCATTCGGCTATGACAGGCATGCCTTTCTTGATGCGGGCCGCAGCCTCGGGGCAAAAGAAGAACGGTTCGGCGACGCATCTCTCACGCTTTTCGCCTTCCCGAAGGTGCCTGTCACCTTCGTCCTCTGGGAAGGGGACGCCGAATTCCCGCCATCGGCCAAGGCTCTTTTCGATCCTTCGATCACGGGTTACCTGCCGCTTGAGGATATAGTCGTCATATCGAAGCTTGCTGCCGGCAGGATCTTGAAGACGGCGATGAAGAGCTTCGCCGAAGAGGTGTGAGATGATATTCAAACAGTTCAATTTTGATGGATGCCTCGCATATGTCATCGCCTGCGACAGGGAAAAAATAGGGGTTATCATCGACCCTTCCCATGAAATGGAACCCTTCCTTGATTTCGTCGCATCCCATGGACTCACCATCACCCACGTTATTGATACCCATACCCATGTCGACCACGTTTCCCTTGCGCCGGAGCTTGCAGACAGGTTGGGGGCGAAAACGGTCATGAACAGGAACACCCCGGCGCAGAGGGAGATCGGGGCAAAAGTCACGGACCTCTTCGGGATCGAAAAGATCCTTGCTGAGAACGCCCGGAAAAGAATCGATCTTTATCTTGGCGACAAGGAGGAAGTAAAGATCGGGGATATCACATTACGGACAATGGAAACGAAGGGGCACACCCGGGACCATATGGCAATCCTCGCCGGCGACAGGATCTTCACCGGAGATGTACTCATCATAGGCCAGTGCGGAAGGACGGACCTACCCGGAGGAAGCTCCCGCGACATGTACGAGAGCCTCTTCGGCAGGATCATGCCCCTTTCCGATGATCTCATCGTCTATCCCGCCCACGACTACAGGGGCAACATTAATTCCTCTCTGGGTTACGAGAAGGTCAACAATGTATGCCTCAAGACACAGTTCACCATGGAAGACTTCGAGAAATTCCTCAAAGGCCTCTTCCCCCCGCTGGATGCAAACACGGGAAAACTCCAATGCGGCCTCAGCACGATGGAGCCGGCACCCGAGGGCGAACTGGGACCGCTTATGAAAAGCTTCTGCATGTCCATGGAAGGCATCCTCGCCGCACCCCATGAAGAAACAGTTATCCAGCCTGAAGATCTCCTGCGCAGGATCGCCGGAAAGGAGAGGCCCTTCCTCATCGATGTCCGCGAGCCCAAAGAACTCAAGGAGACCGGCTTCATCGAGGGCGCCGTGAACATCCCCATTCGGGAGGTTGCCAGAAGGATAGACGAATTCCCAAAAGACCTCGACACTCCCATCGTGCTCTACTGCGCCAGCGGTCACCGCTCCTCCCACGCCGCTATCTACCTGAGAGCTTACGGCTACCATAACGCCAGAAACCTCGAATACGGCATCCACGGCTGGCAGGACCGCCACTATCCGCTGACAAAATGGGCTTGAATGGCTTGAGTCGCTTGACAAACTGTTGACAAACTCCTCTTTTCGTCATCCCGGACTTGATCCGGGATCCAGAGGTCTCTCCAACCCATCGTTATTCCTGGATCCCGGCCTTCGCCGGGATGACGACAGAACGTAAACTTGGTTCGAAAACCCACTTAATCAACAGCCTGTTGAGAGTCAAAGATCAAGAGAGCGTCCGCTGAGCGCGGTGTGTCCGATGGAGTAGGCTTCCGTCGTCTGGTCTTTCTCGACCCTTAAGCGACTCAAGCCATTCAAACGACTCAAGCCAGCCCCTACCTGAGCAGTATCTTCCCCTTCGGTTCGTCGAGGAAGGTGCCTATGATGTGGTAGTCTACGCCGAGGCGGGTGGCAGTTTCTTCGAACTTGACCCTGTCGGCAGGGTCAAGGGCTATGAGGAGGCCGCCTGAGGTCTGGGGATCGAATATGATGTCGAAGAAGAAATCGGACCGCGTGGTGACCACGTGTTCCCTGTAGTAGTCCCTGTTACGGTAGAGGCCACCGGGGACCAGGCCCGAGGCGGCAAATTCGACGGCTTCCCCGAAATAGGGCAGTTTTTCTGCGTAAAGCTCAACCCCGATGGACTCCCGTATCATCTCCTTGAGATGCCCCGCAAGGCCGAAACCCGTGACGTCCGTGCAGGCGTGGGGATTCACGGAAAGCATCGCCTCCGCGGCTGCCCTGTTAAGGGTGGCCATGACCGCGGCAAGACCCGCGGCCGCGTCATCGTCAAGGAGCTTGCCCTTGATGGCCGTATTCATGATGCCCGTCCCGAGGGGCTTGGTAAGAACGAGAACGTCCCAGGGCTTCGCCCCCTCGTTGAGGAGGACTTTATCCGGATGAACGATCCCCGTCACCGAGAGCCCATACTTGATCTCGTCATCGTCGACGCTGTGGCCCCCGAGAAGGCTCGCCCCGGCCTCGCGTATCTTGTCCGCCCCGCCGCGAATGATCTCCTTCAGGATCGATATGTCGAATTTCTTTGGCGAAAAACAGACGAGGTTAAGGGCGGTCTTCGGCGTCGCCCCCATCGCATATATGTCACTTAAGGCGTTTGCCGCGGCGATCTGCCCGAACCAATAGGGATCGTCCACAACGGGGGTAAAGAAGTCCACCGTCTGGACAAGGGCGATCTCGTCTGTCACCTTGTAGACGCCTGCGTCCTCAAAGCCTTCGATACCCACAATAACGTGTTCATCCGCAGGGATATCTATCCCGCACAGGATGTTCGCCAGGTCACCCGGACCTATTTTCGACGCTCACCCGCCGCCGCGGACAAACTTTGTCAGTTCGCTGTCCACTCGCCCTCCGTTCGTTCCAACCCGACTCCCCCTCAGGGAGGGAGCATCTTCTTCGATTTCTTCCTCGCTCGCGGGGCCTCTTCCAGGACAATCCGTCTCTCTTCTATCTTCTCAATACCCGCGTAATAACAACAATTCACACTTTTGTAGTTGTTGTCGAAGACGCGCACCTTACCGTCCTGAAAGTTGACACGGACGTAGCAGAATCCACCCGGCAACTCCGACCGGCGCTCCTCAATGACGATCCCCATGCCCCATCGGGTGTACCTCTTATGGTACACGCGATCACCAACCTGAAGATACAGGGAATAATCGGCTATCATCGGGTAAGCATATCATAAATGAGGGGGAGGAACAATAAGGCAGGTCATGGGTTATAGGTGATGGGTGATGGGAAGAACCTCTGAAAGAAAGCTTCCTTTCAGCCTATTACCTATTGGCCATTACCTGAAAACAAAACGGGGACCGAAGTCCCCGTTTTTTTCTAGTTTCTCTATCTTACTGATGATCGGCCCATTTGCCGTAGCGCTCGCGGAGGATCCTGTGGAGGATCTTGCCGGCGCCTGATCTCGGCATCTCTTCGTCCTTGATGAAAACGATGTTCTTCGGGACCTTGAAGCCGGCTATCTTGCCCTTGCACCATGCGCCGACATCTTTCGCATCCATGGTCTTGCCCTCGTGGAGGACGATAACCGCCGTTACCTGTTCGCCCCACTTTTCGTGAGGTACGCCGATGACCGCCACGTCCTTAACATCCGGGTGGCCGCCCACGCAGTTCTCGACTTCCGACGGAAAGATATTCTCGCCGCCGGAGATGATCATGTTGGCCTTTCTGTCAACCAGCGTGTAGTAGCCTTCCTCATCCCTCATGGCCATGTCGCCTGCGCTGAAGTATTCGCCCTTCATCGCCGCTTTGGTCTTTTCCGGGTCTTTCCAGTACTGCTCGAAGATCTGAGGGCTCCGTGAATAAAGCTCGCCGACTACATTCGGTTTGTCGATGAGGTTTCCGTCTTCATCGTAGAGCTGAAGGATATCGGTACCAATAACCTCGCGGCCGATGGAGCCGAGCTTCGTCATCTGTTCGTGCGGTTTCAGGACGGTGACAATTCCTGCCTCCGTAGAGCCATAGGCTTCGTACAGCGCCGAGTTGGGGAACATCTTGAGGATGCCCTGCTTCGTGTCGCGCCGTGCCGGTGCCGAGGAGCACAGGAGCTTTTTGATGGCGTTGAGGTTGTATTTCGCTTTTACCTCGTCCGGGAGTGCCAGCATCATGATGTAGTGGGTCGGGACGAGAGAGGTGAAGGTGACGCCAAAGTCCGCGAAGGTCTTGATGAGATCTTCGGGGTTGAAGGAAACCATGTTGTAGGCCATGACGGTGCCGCCGACCCAGGTCACGACGAATGAATAAAAGAGAGAGTTGACGTGGCAGCAAGGCATGACGAGCAGGTTGCAGTCGTCGAAGTTGAAGCTATGGTCGTAGATCATGATGAAATACTGGGAGAACAGGTTCGCGTGGCTCTTCATAACGCCCTTGGGAAGACCTGTGGTCCCACCCGTGTACATGATGACCCAGATATCGTCGGCGTCGACGACAACATCCGGCTCCGCGGGACTTGCCTTCGCGAGCATCTGCTCGTAATTGATGTAGCCGTCGTAGCTGGGGCTGTCTACGGCAAAGTTGATGTAATGCTCAACAGTCTTCAGGTTCTTCTTCATACCGTTGACCTGATCGATCCAGGGAAGTTCCTTGCCGTCTGCCTTGTCGATGCCGCTCTGAACAATAAAAACCTTTGCTTCGCAGTGATTGATGATGTATTCCATTTCCGGGGTGGCAAGCCTGAACATGAGGGGTACGCACAGGAATCCACCCTTAGCCGCGGCCGCGTAGAACTCCAGCCACTCGACACAATTGTATCCGAGGACTGCGAAACGGTCGCCTTTCTTCATTCCCAGGTCAGCAAGGGCGTTCGCAAGTCTGCAGGCCCTTTCATTCCACTGCTTGAAGGTGTAGGACTTGTAGAGGTCCTTGATGCCCACCTTGTCGGGCCACTTAAAGGCATTCACTCTTAGCACATCCTTAGCCGTCATCCAATGACCGTTCTTCATAACAAAACCCTCCTTAGTGTGATTGATGAAAATCCCGTTGTGCAGCCCTGTCAGAAAATCAACAGGGCGTCGTGCTCAGGAACAGGCAATACGTGTGATGCCGCAACAACATACAATCCAGAGATGAATATGGAATTGTGCCGTCAGAATAAAGACCAGCTATTGAAGTAGTACCTTTACAGCTTCTCACGTAACCCCTTAACCCAGAAAAACCTTGTACACCATTTTTTACCCCACATGGGTTTTTTTTTCAACACTAAAATGGCCTTTTGCCTCCCATCAACAGAATAATTCATACCCCAAAATCCCCCGCCCGCCGTTTCCCTATATGTCCTAATATTTCCTATTGGTCCTGTAAGACACGCCAGGCATGCTGCAGACCCATAGATCCTATAAGACACACAGAAAAACACCTGTTCCTTCCACAAAAAAACGGGGACCGAAGTCCCCGTTTCTTGCTTGTTTGAAAGATCTTACTGCTGGTCTCCCCACTTACCATAACGCTCGCGGAGGATCCTGTGGAGGATCTTGCCGGCGCCTGATCTCGGCATCTCTTCGTCAGGGATAATGTATATGTTCTTGGGAACCTTGAAACCAGCGATCTTGCCCTTGCACCACTCGGTGACTTCTTTGGGCTCCATCTTCTTGCCTTCGTGGAGAACAACCACTGCCGTTACCTGTTCGCCCCATTTCTCATGAGGAATGCCGATGACGGCCACGTCCTTGATGTCAGGGTGTGAACCAACGCAGTTCTCGACTTCCGACGGGAAAACGTTCTCGCCGCCGGAGATGATCATGTTGGCCTTTCTGTCAACCAGGTAGTAGTAGCCTTCTTCATCGCGATAGCCCATGTCGCCCGCGCTGAAGTACTGGCCTTTCATTGCGTTCTTCGTCTTTTCCGGGTCTTTCCAGTAGCTCTCGAAAATCATCGGGCTGCGGGAATAGAGTTCGCCGATCTTGTTCGGCTCGGTGATGAGTTTACCGTCTTCGTCGTAGATCTGGACGATGTCGGTCCCGATGGCCTCACGCCCGATGGAGCCGAGCTTCTTCATCTGCTCTTCCGGTTTCAGGATCGTCACGCAACCAGCCTCGGTTGACCCGTATGCCTCAAAAAGTCTTGAGTTCGGGAACATCGCGAGGATGCCCTGCTTCGTGTCACGCCGTGCCGGCGCCGAAGAACAAAGGAGTTTCTTGATGGCGTTGAGGTTGTATTTCGCCTTTACTTCGTCCGGGAGTGCCAGCATCATGATGTAGTGGGTCGGGACGAGGGAAGTGAATGTGACCCCGTGATCGGAGAATGTCTTGATGAGGTTTTCCGGGTTGAATGAAACCATGTTGTAGCACATGACGGTGCCGCCGACCCAGGTCACCACGAATGAGTAGAAAAGAGAGTTGACGTGGCAGCAGGGCATGACAAGCAGAATCGTGTCGTCGAAATTGAACTCGTGGTCGTAGATCATGATGAAATACTGTGAGAAGAGGTTGGCATGGCTTTTCATGACGCCCTTGGGCAGACCCGTCGTTCCACCGGTATACATGATGACCCATGTGTCGTCGGGGGTGACTTCGACTGCCGGTTCCTCGGGGCTAGCCTTCGCGAGCATCTGCTCGTAGTTGATGAAGCCGTCGTAGCTGGGGCTGTCTACGGCGAAGTTGATGTAGTGCTCAACGGTCTTGAGGCTCTTTTTCATGCCGTTGACCAGGTCGATCCAGGGAAATTCCTTTCCGTCCTCGGGATCCTTTCCGCTCTGGACTATAAAAACCTTTGCTTCGCAGTGATTGACGATGTATTCCATCTCCGGCGCCGCGAGTCTGAACATAAGCGGTACGCACAGAAAACCGCCTTTTGCGGCAGCGCCATAGAAATCCATCCATTCAACGCAGTTGTAGGCAAGAACCGCAAAGCGGTCGCCTTTCTTGAGCCCCAGATCGGCAAGGGCGTTCGCAAGCCGGCAGGTTCTCTCGTTCCACTGCTTGAAGGTAAACTGCTTGTAGAGATCTTTTGCTCCGATCTTATCGGGGTACTTAAACGCTTGAATCCTTAGAACATCCTTCGCAGTCATCCAGTGGCCGTTCTTCATGAGTGTACTCCTCCTGTGAGTTTGAGATGTAGATGTACGGTTGTCCTAGGGATATCGATCTGCTACTCTACCAGCTCCAGGAAATGATGCACCTTCTGCGGCATTTTGTTTAGCAAAACGTTATCAATAAGGTTGATCATACAGCCTGGGCAAGCGGTCACGACGATATCCGCACCGGTCGCTTTGATGCCATCCATTTTCTTGCCCGCTATTTTCTTCGTCAGATCGTAATGGTAAACGCTGAATGAACCACCCATTCCACAACACATATCGGCGTTGGGCATTTCGACATACTTGATGCCCTTGAGGGCCTTGAGGATCGCCCTCGGCTGATCTTTGATGTTCTGGTACCTGACAAGATGGCAGGGGTCATGCCATGTTACTACTTTCCCTTCGAACTCCTTTCTCAACTTGAAGTCCTGCGGAGGGATCTTGAGGATATCTATGACAAATTCCGTACTATCCTTGATTTTCTTCTCGAATTCCTCGTAGCGCTGTTTCTGCTCCTCGGTATCCGGGAGATATTTCTGATAATCCTTGAGCGTGGAACTGCACGTCCCGCAGGCCGTCACAATGTAATCCACGTTTAGGTCCTTGTATGCCTTGATGTTCAGGTCCGCCAGCATCCGGCCCGTCTCAAGGTCGCCACTGAAATAGATTGCGGCGCCGCAGCAATTCTGGTCCTCGGGTACAACAACTTCCACTCCGTGCCGGGTCAGGAAATCGATAAGCTTGAGACCCAGTTCGGGATAGACGAAGTCGGTCGCGCACCCCATGAAGAAACCGACTCTCATCTTGGGTTTCTCGCCGTTCTGGGGTTTGTAGACCGGCTTGACCTGGTCTCTCAGGAATGTCTTTGAGAGACTGGGGAAATTCCTTTTTCCCAGGCCCTTTATGAAATCGGGAAGGTGTTTGATCTTGCCTTCCGTCGTAGGCATCATCCACTGGAACTTCTGCATGAGCCTTGCGTACTTCCCGAAGGCCTTTCTGTTTGCCATGACCTTGCGGAATGCGAAATTCTTGATGGCGCCGAGGCCTTTCTCTTTTACCAGCTCAGCGCGGGCAGCAACAACGACCCGGTCAATTTGCGTCTTGGCGGGACAGTTCGCGGCGCAGCGTTTACAGAGAAGGCATTTCCCGATGATGTCCGCCATCTCATGGGTGAACTCCTGCTTTCCTGCAAGTATCTGTTTCACGAGGTAGTTTTTACCTCGCGCCACAGACGTCTCCATCTTTTCCTCCTGGTAAACCGGGCAGAAAAAGCTGCAGAAGCCGCACTTCATGCACTGGTCGGCAAATTGTTCTATTTTTTTAAGTTCTTTAAGGTCTTTCACTCGCAACCCCCTTTATGGACTACTCCCAGATCTTGCCCGGGTTCATGATGTTGTTCGGGTCAATGAGAGCCTTTATGTTCTTCATCATGTTTATCACGGCCGGCTCTGTGACCTTCTTCATAAACTTCTGCTTCTCGAGGCCAATACCGTGTTCACCTGAAAGCACCCCGCCAAATTCCACAGCGCCTTCTATGATTGCGTCCATTGCTTTCAGTGCGCGCTCGTAATGTTCTTTATTGTTGATGTCGGTAAGGATCGCGGGATGAAGATTTCCATCTCCCGCATGACCGAGAACAACGATCTCGAGATTATACTGTTTGGCAAGTTCCTTGCATCTGTTGATGAGTTTGGGGATATTCCCGCGGGGCACGGTGACATCTTCGGCGAAAACCGTCTTCGCTTTTCCGAAGACAGCGGCGAACCCTGCACGGCGGGCCATCCAGTACTTATTGGCGTCGTCGGCATCCTTCGCCACGCGAACTTCTTTGGCCCCATACTTCTTGGTGATCTCCGCGATCTTCTCGGCCTCTTTCTCAACCGCTTCAGGGATACCGTCGACCTCAAACAGCAGACAGGCATCGGCGTCTTTCGGAAGGCCAATGGGCATCATTTCTTCGATCCTGTTGATGACCCAGTTATCGATAAGCTCGATCTTGTCGGGGATAACGCCATTTTCGAGGACATGGTACACGCTTTCGCCGGCAACGGCGACATCGTCATAAACAACACAGAGCGTTTTCTTTGCGAGTGGGACGGGATTCAGTTTGAGCTCGGCACTGGTGATGACACCAAGGGTCCCTTCGGCACTGATGAATATATGAAGCAGGTCATAACCGACCACGTTCTTCAACGTCCTGCCGCCAAGATGGACGATCTCGCCCGTCGGCAGAACTACTTCTATACCCAGGATGTACTGTTTCGTGACGCCGTATTTCACGCATGCCGGCCCGCCGGCATTCTCAGATATGATGCCGCCCATCGTGGCGCCCAGGAAACTCTGGGGGTCAGGAGGAAAGAAAAGACCGTCCTTCATAAGGCGAAGCGTGAGGTCCTGGAGGACAACGCCGGGCTCAACGGTTGCGGTGAGATTCTCTTTATCGATCCTGATTATCTTGTTCATTCTTGTCATGGCGAGAACAATACCGCCATGCCAGGGAACCGATCCGCCGCTGACATTTGTACCGCCTCCCCTGGGAGTGACGGGTATCTTCTCAGCATTAGCTAATTTCATTATCCGGGACACTTCGTCTGTAGTCGTAGGAAAGATGACGACATCCGGTTCCTTTATCCAGCTTGTCGTTCCGTCGTACGAATACGCTTTGAGAGCCTCAGGTGCTGTGAGGACATTGTCTTTGCCCACAATCTTTTGAAATTCGCTTATCAACGACTCTTTTAACATCCCTGTACCCCCTGATTTTGATATTGTTACTAATTTCACTTTCTTATATCTTTTTCTCCTTTCCTTTGTCAATAAAAATCACGGGGCCAAAACTTCCCTGATATCAAGTAATTGGCCACAGTTAAGGCCTTGCGGAGGAATCGGAAAATATGGCATAGAATTACACGTTTTCCATAGTGAACAAATACACCGCAAATGGCCTGTAAATAGACGTCTTCGGGGGGGTACAATATGGCTTGACGCGATGCTGATGCTCTCCAACAACGCGGGCGCCGTGCTGGCGCTCTGCCTGTCGTAGGAAAGAATTAGGACCTATAAAACACCCCGCTCCCTCTCTCCCTGCCCCCTAATTGGTCTTAGTCCTATGGGTCTTGTTGAGCTGGACAGCGGGTTTCTTAGTTGGCTTCCGGACCTGCGACCTGTGACCTGCGACCTGCGACCTGCGACCTGTGACCTGTGACGACCTGTCAGGGCGCTATTTCTTTCAGTTTTTGCAGGACTGCGGAGAAGCCGAGACGTTCGATGTCCAGGGTCTCGATGACAACCTTGCCGTCGTAACCCAGTTCGTTGAGGCCCTTAAGGACCCTCGCCATGTCTATCGAACCTTCCACGAAGTCGTGGTCGTCACGGTTGCCGTCGTTGTTGTGCAGATGGACGTGGAAGAGGTTCTCCACACCCATGCGGCGGACATCATCGATAATCGCGCCTTCGGGGTCGGGATGCTTCGCCGTGCATTTCGAGATGTAAGCGTGGCCGATGTCGAGGGTGACCCCTATACCGGGGACAGCATCACGAATCGCGGCAAATTCACCCAGTTCCCGGAAGTAGAAATAGGACATGAACACGTTTTCCAGTGCGATCCTCACCCCGAGGGACCGCGCCTCTTCCGCAATGGTTCCCAGGTCCTCGATGAACCGGGCGTGAATCTCCCTGTCAAATTCCTTCAACTTTCTGAAGAAGGAGTATCCCGGATGAACAACAATGGGATCGGCACCCATTCCGGCGGAGAACCGAACCGCGTCGAGCACCCTCTCCCTCGAGACAGTGCGTATCTCATCGAGATAGCTCCCCAGGTTGGTCTCCAAAAAGGGGCCATGCATCGAGAAACCGACGCCCTCCCCTGCGAGCCCCCGCAACTTGTCCCTCAGTCCGCCATCGAGCAAAAAGAGATGGGGAGGTTCATAGGAAAGCTCGATGACCCTGATCCCCGCGGCCAGAATACTATCGATCACACCGTCGAGGGTGTCGTTGGTGAGAAAATATGTGGAGATACCGAAGTGCATGGTAGAGGCAGGTCATGGGTAACGGGTTATGGGTTATAGGAACAGCAAGATACGAAAGACCAGTTGGTCTTTCGTCCTTTTCCCATCACCAATTACCCATCACCCATGACCTGTATTCTTACTTCTTCACCGCTACCTTGACTTCATCTACGATCTCCTGGCTGCTCAGGGAACTGATCGTCTTCAAGAGACCTTCCTTCTTGTAGAAATCGATGAGGGGAGCGGTTTTCTCGTTGTATGTGGCGAGCCTCTGCTTGATGGCCTCTTCCGTTTCGTCGGCGCGCTGCACCGCGGGGGAGCCGCACTTGAAACAGGTTCCGTCGGCTTTCGGCGGCTTGCTCTTTATGTTGTATATCTCCTGACAATCAGGGTTGGAGCATGTCCGTCTCGTCGTCAGCCTGTCGAGGATGACATCCGTGGGGACGTCGAGATTGATGGCGGCGTCGAGATTGATGGCGATCTTCTCGAGGAGCTTCTTCAGTGCCTCCGCCTGGGGGATGGTCCTGGGGAAACCGTCGAGGAGAAAGCCCTTCTGGCAATCGGGTTCCTTCATCCGCACTTCCATGATGTCCATGATGAGGTCGTCGGGCACAAGCTCTCCTCTCTCCATGTAACCCTTCGCCTTCTTGCCCAGTTCGGACCCCGCCTTGACGGCGTTGCGCAGGATGTCTCCGGTGGAGATCTGCACGGATCCGTCAAATTCCGTTAACGACTTCGCAACTGTCCCTTTGCCGGCTCCCGGCGCTCCCAATAATACGATACGCATGATAGATCCTCCTTTGCGTGATTAGTGATCGGACACGAAATTTCCTGAGTTTACCAAAAAACTCCAAAAAAATCACCGACAAAAACTCTCTTCGCCCCCGTCTTCGCCGCGCCCGGGCAGCTTGACATGCCACGTTCGGCGGGGGCATAATGTAACCCTATGAAAAAATATACCATCCACCGTGATGTCTCCCCTGTGAAGACGGTCATTGACTATTCCCGGGAGCTCAACGAGGAACAGCGGAGTGTGGTTCTCAGCGAGGACGGGCCTATTCTCGTCATCGCCGGTGCGGGAAGCGGCAAGACCAGGGTCGTCACCTATCGGGTGGCCCGCCTTCTGGAGAGGGGCGTGCCGCCGGGAGGCATACTGCTCCTGACCTTCACGAACAAGGCTGCCCGGGAAATGCTCCATCGTGTCGAACATCTCGTGAAGATGGACACCCGCTACATCTGGGGCGGCACCTTCCACCACATTGGCAATCTCATCCTGCGCCAGCACGCCGAGCGCGTCGGCTACCGCAAGAGCTTCACTATCCTCGACAACGAGGATGCGAAGGACGTCGTGGAGCTCGCCGTCAAGGCATCCGGCATCGACACGAAAGCAAGGATGTTCCCCAAAGGCGGGGTCATCAAGGAGCTCTTCAGCTACGCCGCCAATACCATGCAGGCAGTTGACGAGGCCATCAGGGAACGAAACCCCTTCTTCTATGATATCGCTGACGAGATGACGGCCATCCACAGGATCTACACGGAGAAGAAGCGCGAGACGAACGCCATGGACTTCGACGACC
>Ga0351920_1051_pt1 | contig 29534 bp, 18 predicted proteins | sample BONcelHT113001C8_FD_206854 | JGI IMG/M metagenome (GOLD analysis project Ga0351920, IMG submission 206854) | Enriched cells from coal bed in the Powder River Basin, Montana, United States - BONCAT cells T11 rep2 HSBNCT.T11.300.1.C8 ... | reverse complement strand
TGATGGAGAAGACAAGGGTTCTTTTCGTGTGTGTCCATAACAGTGCGAGAAGCCAGATGGCGGAGGCCTTCCTCAATACCCTGGCAGGCGACCGGTTTCAGGCCGAAAGCGCCGGGATGGAGCCGGGCGTGTTGAATCCTCTCGCCGTCGAAGTGATGAAGGAGGAGGGGATCGACATATCGGGCAACGAGACAAAGAGCGTTTTCGACAAGTACAAGAAGGGGGAACTCTATTCCTACGTGGTCACCGTCTGCGACCAGGCGAACGCCGAGACCTGCCCGCTGTTCCCCGGTCTGAGGACTCATACGCTGCACTGGAGCTTCGAGGACCCCGCCTCTTTTACCGGTTCCCCCGAGGAGAGGCTTGAGAAGACGCGTCGCGTTCGGGATGAGATAAGAGGCAGGATTCTGGACTTTGTCGCTGAAACAAACCGATAGGAACCCGCCATCGATCATAAAGATGCCGGGGGACATCTAATGCGAACACTATTCGTGTTCCCGGGTTTTCATGAAACTGATATCCGGCCAGTCTTTCATCACGCGTTCAAGCCTGTACTCGCTGGGCGCAAGGTATGTCAGACTGTCGTCCAGACCGATTGCCAGATGTGCCCGGTTCATACTTTCAAAGTCGGCCAGACGTTTCTTGTCGTTGCTGCTTACCCAACGGGCAGTGATGTAGTCTACTGTTTCGTAAGAGGCGTCGACGCCATATTCGGCCTTCAGTCTGGCAATGACCACATCGAACTGAAGAACGCCCACCGCTCCCAGGATAAAACCGCTTTCCGTCAAGGGGCGGAACAACTGGACCGCCCCCTCTTCAGCCAGCTGGACCAGGCCCTTTTGAAGTTGCTTTGCCTTCAGGGCCGTTTTCAGATGCACCCGCCGGAAATGCTCCGGAGCGAAATTGGGGATGCCGGTATACTTGAGAGGCTCCTTCTCTGAAAAGGTGTCGCCGATCTTGATGGTGCCATGGTTGTGAATGCCGATTATGTCTCCTGCCCACGCCGAGTCAACAGTCTCCCGGTCCCGGGCCATGAAGATGATCGGGTTTGAAATGAGCACATCCTTGCCGATGCGATGATGGCGAACGCGCATTCCCCGCTTAAAACATCCTGAACACACCCGCATAAAGGCGATACGGTCGCGATGCCCCGGATCCATATTGGCCTGTATCTTAAAGACAAAGCCTGAAAATGCGTCCTCACCGGGAAACACCATGCGGGTGGTGGTCGGCCGCGGCAACGGAGCAGGCGCGATCTCCAGAAAGGTATTGAGCAACTCCCGCACTCCGAAGTTATTGATCGCACTCCCGAAAAAGACCGGCGTCTGGCTGCCTTTGAGAAAATCCACCAGGTTGAACGGACTGGCCGCCCCCTCCAACAGGGCCACGTCCTCACGCAATTCGCCAGCCTGAGCACCCAGCATATCATCAAGCAAGGGGTCATCGGTGTCGCGAACCGTCACCGTGTCATCGGTCACGCAGTTTTGACCGGGTGCAAACAATACCAGTTCTTTCTTGTAAAGATTGTAGGTACCCTTGAAACTCGTGCCCCTGCCAATGGGCCAGGACAGAGGTGCACACTCGATCTGAAGGTTCTCCTCGATATCTGCCAGGATGTCCAAAGGAGACATGCCTTCACGATCGAGCTTATTGACAAAGGTCAGGATGGGGGTGTTACGCATCCTGCAAACCTCCATCAACTTAAGCGTTTGGGGTTCGACCCCCTTGACGCTGTCAATGACCATTACCGCACTGTCAACGGCGGTCAGGACGCGGTACGTGTCTTCGGAGAAATCCTGATGGCCCGGTGTGTCAAGGAGGTTGATCTCATAATCCCTGTAATTGAATTTCATCACTGAACTGGCGACCGAAATACCGCGCTCCTTCTCGATGGCCATCCAGTCGCTCGTGGTGTGAATACCTGCCTTGCGGGCCTTGACGGCCCCCGCCATCCGTATTGCCCCTCCGAAGAGTAACAGTTTTTCCGTGAGGGTAGTCTTGCCTGCGTCAGGATGACTGATGATGCCAAAGGTTCGGCGACGGTCTATCTCTGTCTGATGTAATCCATTTCCTGGCGATATATCAACTGCGCGTTCCATATATTTTGTACCTCTCGCTGCTCTGACAATGTGATAAATTTATGAAAGACAGACTGCGATACTCATGCAGAAGATCGCCGCCCCCCTGCAATCCTGAAGTCCCGACGGCTGGATTGTTTTCTCAGGGTGGTGAGACGGGAAAAGAGGATTCGAACACATGCATTACACGTGTTTGAAGCAATTGTCCGGTTGGAATGTGGTCATCGCTCTGCATAGCGTCCATTATGTAACAATTTTTATTGATATTTTTCAACAAAATTTGCTGTAACGGCAACGTCAAGCCTGCACGGCGTGCTGCAAAAACCAACCCGTCAACTAACCGTTCACGGTATCCGATCTCAGGTAAGGCCGATCATCGCACAGAGGGAGACGATGTTGCTATTACCGGGCACAACGTTTGACGTCGTATCTGCCCGGTCTCCCGGCGCTGTCCCGGGTATGCGCAAAGGTCCCATACAACCCTTGCTGATTGAAAGTTTCACTTTCAATTTGACAGACAGCGCGTCCTGCCCCGGTCACGAGGTGGATTTCACAGTCGATTACGGGACTGCACTTGTCCCCATCGAGGCAAAATCGGGCGAAACCATCTCCACTTCCTTTTTCGACGGTCTCAGGTATTTCACACGACTGGGCGCCCCTGCATCGAAAAGCGGCCTCCTCATCCATGGCGGCAGTAACCTTTACGAACGGGACGGGTTCTCCGTAAGACCATGGTGGGGAGCGGTATAGGTTGTTCTGCCACCCGCGGCCATTTGCTTTGACAGGGCGATGAGTTATCCTTTATTATTAAAGCACGCGAGAGTGGCGGAACTGGCAGACGCACTGGACTTAGGACCCAAAAAAGGCCATTTTCGATAAAACTGCTTCTGGTCTGGATTTCAATGTAAGTGAGCAATAATTAAGCCAAAATGGGCTTTCCATCGCATGTAGTATTTTCTATCCATTCAGGTCTTTTCAGACCCCTTCTGCTACAAATTTGCTACAATTTTTGTGGTCATGCTATTATATGTGTTGTGTTATCAGTCATTGGAATAAAACCCGTCGCAGCCCTGTTTTTCCGGGTCTACGTGAACACCCCATTCTGTGTTCCTCTTCCATATCCATATCCGATGCCGTCTGAATTTATCGACTGCAAGTTAATGATAACACCTGCTACTAAATAGCTTCACTATGATGAAAGTCTAAGAATTACAGGTTAAAATGGAGCATAACACGGCCATCACCGGGAACGGCCGCATTTTGCCACGATGCGGTGCATGGCATAGTTATGTCAAACAGTATTTTTCTTCCCTTTTCCGAAAAGCATCTTCTCCGCCTTCCAATACATGACAGACATGCTCTCGGATCCCTTGGGACGTGAGTACTGAGCCGGCAGCAGAATTTGTGAACGAGCATTCAACTCCACCAGACACGTACTCAAAGCGATATGCAGCATTCTCGCCTTGTCCCTCGCCGCCCTGATTGGCGACGATCACCTGCTCGGCATCTGCTCCGAGTACGAGATTTGGGTTATGCGTAACCATGATGATCTGACGTTCTACCTTCTTTCTTCTTACGTAATCGACCAGATGAGAATAGATGGTCCGGTTGTCGAGATTGTCCTCGGGCTGGTCAACCAAAATAGGGTATGCGGAATTGCTGAAATGCAAAAATATCTCAAGAAGAATTAGACCCTGTTTACCAGGCGACATTCGAAAAATGTCTTCTCCGGCCTGCTTAACGGAAAAGGCGTGCGACAGATAGTCTCGGAGCAGTATGTCAACAGCGTTTCTGAGCTTTTGGCCCGCGCGTAGCCGCAGCTCGTTTTCGGGTGTCACGATCAGCTTTCTGAACGTTGAAGTTATTATCGTCACGTGCTCTTCTGGGTTCCAAACGATGGAATTATCCTGAAAATTAGTGTTAAGCCAGGTTACAGAATGACGCAAATCAAAGCATCCAAGGAAGTCAGAATTAAAACGTGTTTTATCAAACGTCAGGTCCGCCGAGATAGCAATATCGTCGCCAACGTGCGTATAGTCGGGTTCGTTGAACAATTCAATAAATCGTTTTTGAATTTCAAAGCGGTCAGAAACTAGGCGCTCGATCACTTCTACAGCATCCCAGTATTTCTGTTCAATTTGCGCTTTTTCTTTCTCGTACTTTTCGATTGTTTCCAAGAATGAACTAAGCTGCTTTGTTGATTCCTGATGCTCTCTGAGTTCTTTTTGATTTGCTATCTTGTCTAGAAATGGTTTTAGCGTTGATTTGAATGCCTCCACAGTCTTAGACGCCCTTTCTGCACTGTCAGATAGTTCCTCGATGATTCTCGAGGTATCTTCTGTAAAAATGACATCTGCGTCTTCAATAGCCTGCTTCAGTTTGACAACGGGGCTGCGGAGTTGTTCCGTTTCGGCTTCTTCTAAATCATTAAGATCTGCGGCCTCAGCGACCGTAGCATCAAGCTTGGCAAGGGCATCCTGCATTACTACAGGCACTTCGGCAACCATAGTTCTCATGGATGCCTCAAGGCGTTGGGCGGCTTTCAGTCCAAGATTGGCGTCAATCAGGTGTTGCCGTATGTTCATGTACTGTTTTGTTTCTTCATCGCTGAAACCAGAGGCCTTTCGAAGCTCTTCGGACTTTTCGGCGATTCGATTAACTTCAGCCTCGATCGAGCTTTTGTCGCCCAGTTCATCGATTCTTGCCACCACGTCCAGCCAAGATGACAAAACTGTGAAGAAGTTGGAAATCTCCGTTGCCAGTTCAGTCATTTGTTCATCTCGCTCTTCTATTAGTTTTCTGTAACGTTCCTCAAATGCTCCGTTTTGGCGAAGAAAGCGGAGAAGAGACTCAGACAAGGAAGGTCGATTCTCTTGCTCGACGAGACGGTGTATGTACATTTGAGGCAGAAAAGTGACCCTATGCTTGACCTCTTTCTCAGACAGCCTGTCTACATCTCCGTTACTCCATGTTACTTCGAAGTCCAGGTCACCCAAATCATAGAGATTAGTCTTTGCTATTTCTGTCGCTGCCTTAGCCTGACCAGCATCAACGGCGCGGGCGACGCACGACAAAAGTATCGACTTACCAGTGGACTTCCCACCGATGATGGTAACAAGGTTTTGATTAAGAGGAATTGGCTCACACTGGAACTTGCCGGATGTATCAATAAATCGAACCTGGTCGATGGTAAGAAAAGGGGGCTTCTGTTCGGGTTTGTGTTCTTGGAAACATGTCCGGTCGATGGGTTCAAAGATAATCTGTCTTAAGCCTTCGAAGGTTGGGTTTGCTTTTATCCAGGTGTAGCGGTCCCCCAGGGTACATCTTTCGGCGGATACCCCTCGTTCTATGCTTCTGCAATCCGACGCTATCACATAAGTGATGTCTCTTGCATAGTGCAAATTGGTGCCGTCGATCACCGATGCTATAAAACCGGTATACTCGGACGGCGGTTTGGCCAACTGGGCTATTCTCACGAAAGGCTGTTTCCAAAGGCGTGAGCGCAACGCACTACCTCTGTGGTCCAAAACTCCGTTTTCCCTATCCACGTGGGCGAAGGCGATAAGATGGCTTGCCCCTGACAGTACTAGAATTTCATGAAGCTCCTCAATCGTTCGAGTACTGGGGAGTACTTCTCTTTCATGAAATCGAGAGTTTCCCGGCGGGAATAGTTGAGACATAACATCGTCTATTGTCTCCAGCGAAGATGCTTCAGAGAATATGACGAGCACGTGAGTCCCGCCGCAGTCAGATACAGTGACCTCGAACCCGGGTAATACTGTCAGGCTTGTATGGGCAGCAGCATCCTGCACGTAAGGAATGAGAAGCTCATCACGGTTGCCACAAAAATTGTGGTCCGTGATCGCCAAAACTGATATGCCGGCAGCAGTGGCCGTTTCCACATATTGCTCCGCGAAGCGTCTCTTTTCCGAGTCAGTTCGCAACTGGGGGTGGTTGATCCACTCCGTATCTATCGGTGTATGTGCATGAAGATCCCATTTCCGCCATTCAGACCCACGAGCATCATTCATATACCCTCCCTACCCAACATAACGGCGTATGTGCGGTTGCCAGAATGCGAAGGCCGCAAGCAAACATTCCAAGGGAAGCAGTTGTTGTGGCGACTGTGCTTAGGTCGATAGGTGTCCAACAACGCTGCCGACTCCCATAGCCCATATCGTTTCAAGAGCAGAGCCGAAAAACAGGCGAGCACGAGCAGCTAATGTTTTCTTCATAGGCACCTCCTTAATGTTGCCTTGATCCGAAGGAATCAAGCAAATACTTGCGTAACGCAACAAGAATAGCAGAAGGGCTACGGAGCCAACAAGCGCCACGGGGATTGTCAGTCCCCCACCTATTACCCCTATCGGCCTAAGCACACTCACTCCTTATCTTTCCTTTGATACATAACACAGGCTTCAACGGGAGCGGTACGCGATCCGCTGTAAACCATGGTTAGGTACTTTTCTTGATTTGGACTCACAACGAGTGACTACCCAGCCTTTCCAGCTGATTTCGAAGCACGTCGATCCCTAAACTCTTCAAACTTGCGAGTTAGAGAGAATGCATACATCAAAATCGCTTCGACAAACTCTAGAGCATTCTGTGCATCAACTTGCTCGATGACCACGTCCAGGTCGTGGGCCGCGTCGTTGCCGATGAGACGCAATTCATCAGCCCATGTCAGGAGCTTTTGATCGATATGACCATTCTTTCCCAGATTCTGAAGGCGTTCTTTCAAATTACCTTTTGTGGCCCCAAGCTCTTGGCAGAGTGCCTCTATGCACTTTCGACACATTATGACGCAAGGCTCATAGAGCCCAACCTGATACGACCGAGCCGCCGCGCCGTAAGCTCGTGATGCGGTTTCCGGCATACCGTCCGTCGATATATTCCGATCAGTGGGATATAGAACAGCAACACCTTGAGGGGCGCACACTTCGCCCGGTATCTCGTAGAAGGCAGATTCTACAAGGAAAATTCCATTGCACTTGCTGCACAGAGCAATCGCATACTCCGTGATATAGTATGGGGTATCGACCGGATCAGCAAGCGCTTGATGAGGATTGACAGGTTTGGTCTCAACATGCGCCGCGACGACACGCGCGGTTGTCTGCAGATTGCAGCGGTTACAGAAAACGTCAAACGTCTTCGTTTCGGTTTCTTCAGTCATGGTCCCTTCTTCATCCAGTCATCCAACGAAAAAATCAGCCGGAACGTAGTGATCGGCTGTATTGCTTTGTTGGCGACTTCTACTTCTCGCTAATGCGATTCTGAAGCAGATTTATCACTTCATCGGCCCAAATTTTGATAAACTCTTCAAATGTCTTCCTGATCTGTTCATTTTCAGTACATATGTAATCAACATCTCTTTGATAGCCTAACGTATAATCTATTGCACACCGTAATTTCCGCAATAGTAGTATTTAAAGGGTATATTGTCAATTAAAATGGTATGCGAGAATAATAGACTCATCAATACTGTCAAGGGCCAGGTTAATTCCCCACTACCGGGGCCAGGTTAATTCCCCACTTTTGCCAGATGAGTGGCTCATTATTTGTTGTTCCCCGGGCTCAATTTCCTCCTGTATGTGTCCCCTTCATCAACCATGATGTGGTGGGCATGATGACTCAGCCGGTCGAGCGCCGAGTTTGCCATGACCGGATCCGGGAAGAGCGCCACCCAGTCCTGCGGCGGCCGGTTGCTGGTAATGACGATGGATGATCTCAGGTGCCTCTCCGTCACCACCTCGTAAAAGTCCTCGGCCTGGATCGGCGTCAGTGCCGTCAGCCCGAAGTCGTCGATGATGAGAAGATCAGGCCTCGTGTATTTCTTCAGTTGCCTCTCCCACGAGTGGTCCGCGCGCGCCGCAAAGAGACTGCGGAGCATCTTCACCGATTTCACGAAGAGCGTCGTGTATCCCCGCCGGCATGCCTCGTGTCCGAGCGCCTGGGCGAGATGCGTCTTGCCTACGCCTGGAAGTCCGTAGACAAGAACATGTTCCTTTTTCTCGATGAAGAGGCAGGTGGCGAGGTCGGTCACAGCGCTTCTTCTGATCCTCGGATTGAAGGCGAAGTCGAACCCTTCGAGTGTCTTGTCCTCTTCAAACGACGCCTGCCGGATGCGCTGGGCGAGCTTCTTCGCCTCCCTGCGTTCGATCTCATCCTGTACAATAAGGGCGAGGAAGGCTACGTAGGGAAGGTCCTCGCTCTTCGCCTGGGCGAGTCTTAATTCCAGGATTTCCGTGAACCCCCCGAGTTTTAACTTCCGCAGCTGTTCCGTCAGATGGTGGTCTATCATGGCGCCACCCCCTTAAAGGAATCGGGGGACCTGAGGAACCGTTTCCCCATCTCCGACAGCGGGGCGGCGGTAACAATTGAAGGCCTGTCTGTCATCCCCTTCTCGAGCATTGCCTTTAAGCTCTTGTACCGGACGTTGCCGTACAACAGAGCTCGTTCGGCCACCATCTCGATAATATCGTGATACTTCCCGGCAAGGCGCAGTATCGCCTGGGCCTTGCGCAGGTTCCGCATGGCGTGCTCCTCGAGGACGGCGTTCATGAGCGCCGCAGTGTGTGGGCCGTATTCGGCGGCCTTCTTTCTGCACCACGTCGGTGTTGCCATCAGGAAGGCGAGCTTTTCGGGCGGATAGTCCGTCTGGTCCGTCATCCATGTTCCCGGCAGCGCCGCCCTGGGGTGCAGTTTTATCCGCTCATAGTCCAAAAAGACCTCCACCGTTTTGTACGTCCCCTTGACCCAGACCTTCTTCCCGATGTATCTCGTCGGCAGGGAATAGTAGGATTTGTCAAAGACGATATGATGGTCCGGATGGACGGTGCATCTCTTCCAGAGCGGGCGTTCAAAGGGCGCTTCCGGCAGCGGCCTCAAACGTTGTTTCTCCTCTGCCAGGAAGACCGGGTAGGGTTTTCTCTTCGTCGTGCCGTGGACCTCCTGCCCGATCTCTTCCCTGCACCATAAGAGCGCCCGTTCATTGGCTTCACGGATACTGGTGAAGGTCCTGCCGGCGAGGAGTTGCTGCTTGACGGATGCGACCGATCTTTCCACCGTTCCTTTCTGCTCCGCATCTCCTCTCTTCGCCGGATCGGCGATAAAACCGTAATGGCGTTCCAGGTCGGCATAGGCGTAGTTGACGAGAGGGTCGTAGATGTCGGATTTCACAACACCTGATTTGAGATTCTCGAGAACAATCGTTGAGGGCACGCCCCCGAACCATGCAAAGGCGCGTTCATGGCAGTCAAGCCAGGCGGGGATATCCTGGCGGAAGACGAAGCGGTGACGGCTGTACGAAAGGGTCATGATTAAGGCCCATGACTTGCGCTTCTTCTGCTCCACGGGGTCGTACATGAGGCCGGCGTACCCGAAGTCGACCTGCGCCTCGTCGCCCGGAGGCGTTTCTAAACGGACGGTGACGTGCGGCGACTGGCGGGGGAACTCCTTTCTTACATACCGCTTGACGGTGGTATAGCCCACGTTTATCTGGTGGTTTTCTTCTAAGAGCCGCCATGCCTGCTTGGCCGTCATGTTCGGGTCTTCAAACCATCGCTCGATGTCGTCCCGGAAGCGGGCAACCCGTTCTGTTGCCGGAGCCTCGTATATGGCTGCCCGTTGAGCCATGAGTTCGTTGAGCTTCCCGATGAGTTCCTGTTCCTCGGGTAAAGGGTCACTGCGGTTTACAGACAGCTCGTTCAAGAACCCGAGGTATTTGCGTACCGTCTTGCGGTCAATGCCCAGCGATCCGCTTATCTGCTTGATCTTTCTTCCCTCGCGCCACTGGTAAATTGTTTCCATAACTTCGTTCATCGATATACCCCTCCTTGCCATGCTTCCTCCATTCCCGGTTGTTGCTAATAGGAATGGCAGGATCACGATCGGTTTGTCCACCGACATCCGGCAAAAAAGTGGGGAATTACCTTGGCCCTAACGTTTAGTGGGGATATACCATGGCCCTCGACACCTTTGTAGGTGCATGTTAACCGACAAACAACGAGCAGCAGCTACCAGCTCTCTGATCTGTATGACGTTGCCGTTGTGAGTTCTTTCTGCTTAGAGTGACATGTTGGTGTCATCGTTCTGGGTCATAGTTGTTCATAATGACCTAATATCTAGCGAGGAAGAAAGGAGAGCCTGTAATGATAAATACTAGGTTTCTTGTTGTATGTTTGTGGATATATATGATATTTTTGAGAAAAGATATTATTCTGTCCAATCTGGCCACCTCGAACACCCAATCCCGTGAAGGGGCAAAAACTGTTCGAGGGAAAACGGATGTGCTGTTCGGATATTACCGGACCGGGTGTTCGATCTTTCCCGGATTTGATGTTCGAGGTTGAGTGGATTTTACAATTATTCAAAAGTAGCCGGGGATTCGCGAGATTATAAAAGGATTTCCCCTTTTCCCGCGCATAGCTAGAGTGAGGCTTCAAGATGAGCCAAGATAACAATCTTGAAACGACACGCCTTATTTCTCTTATCGAATTTGCCCAGCAATCGGCCAAATTAAGATCAAAACCCGCCACGACCGTTGCCGGGCACAATATTTTTTCTCTTCACGAGCACGAAATCCGGGGATTACCCGGCGTCCAGCTTAACATTCTCGTCGATAACGGTGATGATGAGGTATGGTTGAGTGTCGGCAGGTTGCGCGAAACAAGGCCGCCGGAGGTCGTCAATCGTACGTTGCAACCTTGGGTACAAATTAGCCAGAGTCCCACCGAAGAACCACGATTGCTACAAAGTATTAGCGGTGCGAGCCTGATAGCGGCTGGCACACACGTGTCCTCAGAAGAACCAGGGCAACCGGACAAAGAATCAATTAACCCCGCCGCAACTATCATATTAGCCCAATACGGCAAAGTCACCCAGGTAAAATCTCTTTTTACAACCTATATAACAAAATGGGAGGATTGGGCGACAGAAGAGAAATTGCGGCGAAGAACGATACGCCTCTATTCGCTCCTTTTCACTCTGAAGCAACAATTAGAGGGCAGCATCGTCGAGGCACAACTGGAACTTATTTGGGGCGTCGGTATCGGTATCTGGTCGTGCAATGGTACCACCATATCTTATCCGTTAGTTGGGCGGCTCGTCGAAATATCTCTCAACCCCGACACTGCCGCAATTGAAGTTCGTCCCCGCGATACTGACCCCCGTCTCGAGCTTGATTGGTATGCATCTGTTGGTAATCCAGGGGTTGCCGAACTAGAAAAAGCAGCCAAGGATTTTTTTTCAAAGGCGACAACAACTTTCTCGCCTTTTGATAGGGGGACTTTCGAGCCCTTGCTGATGGCAGCTACCGCCCATCTCGATGCCAATGGCGTCTATTGGCCTAACGAGGTTCCCGTCGAAGACCGCACCTTGCCATCGTCGGACAAAAATCTGAAAGTCACGGACACCTGGGTGATCTTTGCCCGACCTCGCACGAATAATCTTTTCATTCAGGATCTGGAAAAACTCAAGGAGCAGGCGGAGTTGCTCCAGATGTTCCCGCCCGCCACTGCAGCAATAGTTACAGAACCAGAAACGACAAACCCCATAATGGAGTTGCCCCAATTTCGGGGCATGTCGGTTACTTATCAGTCGGGAGGATCAGGAAGCGGCAAGATAAAGGACATCTTTTTCCCCAAGCCCTTTAACGAAGAACAAGTGCGCATCATTCAGCACTTGGACATAGCGGATGGCGTCATTGTTCAGGGTCCGCCCGGGACAGGTAAAACGCATACCATAGCGAATGTAATCTGTCATTATTTAGCAGAGGGTAAGCGGGTCCTGGTCACGTCGATGAAGGACCCTGCACTAGCAGTGCTGCAGGAGCACTTGCCTAAAGAAATCCGCCCTCTGGCAATTTCATTGCTAACAAGCGAACAGGACGGCATGAGGCAATTCGAACATGCTATTCAGAAGATTGCATCCGGCGTTCAGAGCTTGGATCGAACGAGCACGCAGCGGACAATCAGACACCTCGAAGAAACAATCGATGCGTTGCATGGCAAACTGTCAACGATAGATCACAAAATCGACGAATGGGCCAAACGTAATCTCGCGAGGATAGAACTAGAGGGCGAAAAGATAGAGCCCATGGACGCAGCACGCGAGGTTATTGGCGGCACGGAGTCGTTCGAATGGATCCCGGATGACCTTGGTATCGGGTCCGAATTTACGCCACAATTTTCGGATGAGGACGTCATCAAGTTGCGTGAAGCACGCCGGGAACTGTGCCAAGACATCGACTATTTGAACGCGTCGTTACCTCAGCTCGTTGAGTTTCCAGACTCAAGGACATTACTCGAGGTTCATCAGGATCTATCCCAGTTCGAAAAGCTGAAAAAAGCGGTTGAAAGCGGAGAGGTCCCGGCGCTAGGCAACACCAGCCAGGAGACGTTGGCCTTGGCCCACCAACTTCTTGACGATGTTGAATCCTTCCGACGGCTGCGCAGCGACTGGTTTGGGGCGGATCGTCCTTGGGGCCCCTCCATGCGTGACCGTCTGAAAATTAATAACAAAGATGACCTGCTGACCATGCTTGAAACCTTGGGCTCCGAATTGGAACAGGTTCTTGATATACGCAAGAGATTCGTCGAAAAGCCTGTAAATATCATGCCGGGTATAGAGACAGACGAGATGTTCGTCGGGGCTATCCGGAATCTGGCGGACGGCCGAAGCGCTTTCGGGCTAACGGGGCTCCTTGGCAAAAGTGAGCAGAAAGCCTGGGTCGCATCGACCAGGGTATTGGGTACAAAGCCTAATTCTTCGCATGACTGGACCCATGTGAAAGATTATATAGAGCTCCTTCTTTCCATGCGCGAACTGGTTGTCCGGTGGAATGCACTGTGCGGGGAACTTCAACTTCAAACAGTCCAGGCTGACGGGCCGGATGGCGCCGTCACAGCCCATTATGAATACGCTTGCTACCTAAAGACAAAGGATCTCGTCAAAGCGGAGGCAAGTCTATGTGCTGTAGCATCCCAACTTTTCCCTCAGTGGATAAACATCCATGATGTGACCACAAGCATAGAGAAGTTGGACGAACTAGAGCGCGCCTTACGCCATCACCTCACGAAGAACAGGCTGTCAAATGTATGGGCCACGAAAGAGCGCCTGCAGAAGGTCCTCGAAGGACGTGGCGGTCGCATCATTGACAGCATTCGACTGTTTCTTGCCCGGACCCTCGGTAATCCGGACGTTGATAACGCCCATATGCAAGCCGAATGGAGCGATTTAATGAATGAGCTCGCACGGGTGCTGCGACTCAAGACTCAACTGGATATCGTGGCTGAGGTGTGCGAGAAGATGAAAGCCTCCGGAGCGCCTAACTATGCCGTTGTACTGAAGCTGCCGCTAGAGGGAACAGTGGACACGCTTTTGCCCGATAACTGGCGGGCAGCCTGGCGTCTGAAACGCTTAAATACATATCTCGAATCGATCGATGGCCACAAGGAGTTGAAAAAGCTTGGTCAGGATCATCGCAACGTCGAAGCTGATTTGTCCCGCGCCTATCAGGATATCGTGGTAAAAAGGACATGGTTGAAGCTTGCAGAGAACGCATCGCCCAGCATAAGGGCTGCGCTACAGGCATACCTTAACGCCATCCGGCACATAGGCAAAGGCACCGGGGTTCGGGCCGTTCGCTATCGCCAGGATGCGAGAAATGCCGCAGCAGAGGCAAATCCCGCCGTACCATGTTGGATTATGCCCCATTATCGGGTTTCTGAGTCGCTGCCGTCACAGTTCGGTTGCTTTGATCTCGTCGTTATCGATGAAGCCTCACAGTCCGATCTAAGTGCTTTGCCTTCGATACTGCGAGCGAAGAAATTGCTTATTGTTGGTGATGACAAGCAAGTGTCGCCGGACGCTGTTGGCCTTGAAGAAGAGAAGATTCGGGCTCTTATGGCCCGATTCCTTGCCGACCAGGTGCGTACCTACCGACCTCAAATGGCCCCCAATAACTCGATTTACGATCTGTTCAAAGTTGTTTTTGCGAAAAGCGCCGTCATGTTGAAAGAGCACTTTCGTAGTGTCGGGCCGATCATAGAGTATTCGAAGAGGGAGTTTTACAATCACGAATTACGACCACTGCGTATCCCCAAGACCTCCGAACGCCTCGATCCTCCCCTTGTCGACGTGTTGCTCGAGGACGGATATCGTAAAGGAGATCTGAATTTAGCTGAGGCCCGGTATATCGTGGATGAAATTAAAGCGATCGCAGAAGACCCGACTATGATGTGCCGTTCGATTGGCGTGGTGTCTTTGATAGGTGATAAGCAGTCCATGGCAATATGGGATCGCCTTACTGATGAACTCGGCACAGAAATCATGGAACGACACCGGATAGCATGTGGCGATGCTCGGACATTTCAGGGCAAAGAGCGGGACATAATGTTTCTATCCATGGTTTCAGGACCGAATGAAATTGGGGCTCCTCTTTCGCGGGACGCCTTCAAACAGAGGTTTAATGTTGCCGCGTCCCGTGCGCGTGATAGGATGTATCTCATACGCTCAGTCGAGTTAGATCATTTGTCAAAAGCCGATCAACTTCGCCGGAGCCTGATCATGCATTTTGCCACCCCGTACATTCAGGATGAGGTGCGTGTCGAAGACATGAGAAGCTTGTGTGAATCACCCTTCGAGCGTGAGGTTTATGACGAGCTTACCCAAAGAGGTTTCTGGGTTATACCGCAAGTTAAGGTAGGTAAGTACCGCATTGATTTCGTAGTCGAGGGGCACAATGATGCTCGACTTGCCGTGGAATGTGACGGGGATAAGTACCACGGATCCGATAAGTGGGCAGAAGATATGCAGCGCCAAAGGACGCTCGAAAGAGCAGGGTGGGTCTTCTGGAGATGTTTCGGCTCAGCATTTTATCGTAACCGAAAAGAAATTATAGGCGACCTCCTGGCGGTACTTGCCGAGCGAGGCATCGAACCGATCGGGGCTGAAGATGCTCCGAGAAGTGTCCATGTTGAGCATCGTGTCGTATCGTCGACTGCGCCTCACGGGAATCGTGGGGAGGAATCGGACAGTAAAGGAAAGGACGAACGGGGAACAGACGCATCCGCACTGCCACCGGGTGTCGATGCGACGGAAGATGCTGGAGACGCTATAACCGATGGATACGAGAGTAAGAAAGAAGCCGAAGAGAAAGCCGAGAATGAGACGGAAAGTAGAACCGAAAACAAAACTTTAGAGCAGGGCAGAGTAGTTCTTACATCCGATAGACACGGTGTCCAAACTTTAACCCCCCAGCGCCCGCATGTCTCTCTTGTCCGTCCTCGTGTTGCCCGTTTAGAACCTGAAGAGTACGCAGAATATACGGGTCCTTCCTGTGAAAACCCGAACAATGCGGTGAACAGCGAAATCGCGGAGGGACTTATAGATATTGTTGAAGTCGAAGGTCCTGTCATTGCAAAAAGGGCTTACGACATATATTTACGTAGCTGTGGTATACGCAGATTGGGACGAGAATTGCAGAAAACAATGAATAGAGCTCTCCAATATACTATCCGTGAAGGAGTAATAGTATACGAGGATGAACTTGCAAGAGGCGGGCTAGTGCATTCGATAATCAGACTAAACGGGTCATCCCCCGTGAGGTTGAGAAAAAGAGGACCACGCCTATTCGAGGAAATTCCACCAAGCGAATTGAATGCCGTGTCGATATATCTGGCGGAGCAAAATGGATGTGACATAGGCAGTGAAGAGCACATGCGTATGGTTCTCGAATGGTTCGACCTCAAACGTCTTACAGCCCAGACGAGTGGGGCATTGAGAGATATCGTCAATATGCAGTTCTCCTACGTCCATGATCTTTTGCAGGAATTATCGCTCCCCAGAAAAGAAAAGCGATTGAATTAAAGAAGGGCAGGGGGGGTATTGGGTTCAACCAGAAGTAATGCATTCACATTTGTTCATGCAGCGGATCTCCATCTGGATAGCCCTTTCAAAGGGATTACTGCAGATAGCCCGGTTATCGCTGAAACGCTCCGCTCGGCTACTTTCAACGCCTACAACTCTCTGATTGATCTCTGCATAGAACACCAGGTTTCCTTTCTCCTCATTTCCGGCGATATATATGATGGCGAAGACCGGAGCCTTAGGGCACAGCTCAGATTCCGGGACGGGCTGGTAAAACTTGACGAAAATGGGATCAAGGCATTTATTGCCCATGGGAACCACGATCCCCACAATACGCTATCCCCTAAAATCCAATGGCCAAAAAACACCCATATCTTCGCACCAAATAAGGTGGAATCAATAATAGTTTATAGTGATGGAGGAGCCATTGCCATGGTGTCGGGAATAAGCCATGGGCGAAAAAACGAAACTCAGAACCTGGCGACAAAATTCAAGCGCAACAATTCGGGACTATTTGAAGTCGGCCTTCTTCATTGCAATGTCGGTTCACATACTGGGCATGATCCTTATGCTCCCTGCGAGCTCTCAGACCTTCTCAGCGCCGGCCTCGATTATTGGGCTCTCGGGCATGTGCACGAGAAAAAACGTCTTCACACGGACCCCTACGTGGTTTACCCAGGCAATTCTCAAGGCCGACATTTTCATGAATGTGGGGAAAGGGGCTGCTTCCTGGTAAAGGTGCAGGAACAAGTCGTCAGTAACATCGAATTTATACCGCTCGACGGCGTTCGGTGGTTCGAATCCTCAGTTAGCATAGACGGCCTACGGACACTTGATGAGTTAGATAGGACCATTACACAGACGGTAAATTCATTTGTTGAAGAGGCGGCAGGAAGGGCTGTTATCGCCCGCATGGATGTTATCGGCCGCGGGCCCTTGTATATCGAACTCCGTAAAACTGCGAACTCGGAAGGACTGCTTGAACGCGTAAGGGAATTGTATACCGACGAGGATCCCTTCGTCTGGATTCAGGAAATAACTATCAGTTGCCGGCCGGAAATAGATATAGAAAGGCGGAGAGAGACTGGAGATTTCCTTGGCCAGGCATTGAAAATCGCCAAAGAAACAGTGGATTCTTCTGAAAAACGTACAGTCATGGCTCAAGGTGCATTATCCGAACTTACGGAGAACCGGCATTTTCAGAAAGCAATCGGTCAGTTTTCTGCCCATGAAATTGAGAAAATGATCGAAGAGGCGTCATTCATCTGCATCGACAGCCTGGAGCCTGGGGAATGAGACTTCTCGCCTTTTATGTTGATGGTTTCGGGATATTGCACGACGTGTCCATAGAAACCATTTCTCCTGGCTTAAGCATTTTTCTGGGCGATAATGAAGCAGGGAAGACGACCTGTCTCTCGTTTCTGCGCGACATTTTTTTTGGATTCCCCGACGGGCGCTCGAAAGAGAATAGTTATAGTCCGCTCGCAGGCGGGCAGCATGGAGGCAGACTCATACTTCACAGTGACCGACTGGGAGAGGTCCTTCTAGAGAGACGCCCAGGGAAACGGGGCGGCGTTGTGACGATCATGTTTGAAGGCGGAGCAAAAGGCGGAGAAGAGGACCTGCACCAGTTACTGGGAGGCGTAACCCGGGAAGTCTTCAAGAACATCTATGCCTTCAGCCTGTCTGAACTGCAGCAGATCGAAACCCTGGACAATGATCGGGTCAAGGCAGTTTTGTATGGCGCAACTGCCGGGACAGTGTCTTTACCTACCGCATTATCAGGTATCGAAGCAAAATTAACTGAACTCTACCGCCCGGGCGGATCCAAGCCCATCATAAACGAAAAACTGAAATCCCTCGAAAATGTGAGGATGCAGCTTCGGACAGCCCGCAAAGATATGGGAAAATACGAGGAAGAATGCGGTTTTTTGGCTGAGAAAGAGAAGAAAATCAAGGATCTGCGTGATGACGAAATATTGGCCCGGCGCAAGAAGGATCGAGTCGATGCCTTATTGAGGTTATGGGAAGATTGGATGGAATTAAGGGACTTCGAAGAGAAGATGGGCAACCTTGCCCTTCATATTGATGTTTTTCCTGAAACCGGTCTTGCCCGCCTCAATGCTCTAGTGGATAAGATTGAAGCGAATAAGCAGTTACTGCAGGAGCATAGAAACGAAGGTGAAACCTACCGCGAGGAGAGTGATGCCTTGCAAATGAACGAGCTGCTGCTCCAACAGTCACAACTCGTGCAGGACCTCCTCTCACAAAAATCAATGTACCTGCGGGAACAATCGGGCATACCCGTCGCCAATCAAAAGATCGAATCCCTCAACGGGAGCATCGATACCATACTTGCTGATCTTGGTGCCGAATGGACCGAAGAAAAAGTGTTGTCCATTGACAGATCCCTTTTCACCCGTGAGGCAATCTTAAAGAAACAGAAACAGCTTGAGATATTAGCCGCAGAAAGGGACAGGCTTACTGATGTCAGTGCGTCAAAAGAAGTAGATTACAGCGATGCGATTAGTGACGAAGAACAGGCACTCAAAGAACTCGAACAGTATGGGGATCTGGAAGCAGAAGCCGATGAGAAGGTAACACTGGAAGTGCAAGAGGGAAGGCAGGAATTCGCGTCAATCATCAAAGACCTGCCTACTGTGCAAGGAGAGCTGAAAGACCTGGGGAAACAGATTGCCAGCGGGATTGCCGAGATCAGTCCTGATTGGGGTGAAACCGACATCAAGGTCTTTGATGTCTCTATCGCCTCCCGAAAGAAGGTGCAGCAATTCGAAGCGAGCCTGACCAAAGCGGAACAGGAGATGGGTATCCTTAACGCCCGGGCTGAATCATTAAAGACAGAACAACAGGGCGCACAAGCAAAATTGGAAGAGAAAGCAAAAAAACTCACCGAGCTTGGGGAAGATACGGGATCAGATAAACAGGGAATCTCAATGCGGCGCGCCTCTTTGCGGCTGCTCAGGGGCAGTATCGCCGATAAGGAGAAGCTGGAAACAACAATTGGCTTTGAAGAACGCCGTTTGAACGATAAACGAAAGCAACAGGAAGACTATTCCCAGTCTGCAGCGCAATCAAAAGTACCCATGAAGTTATTTACCCTTGTTGTCGGCGGCATTGGGATTGTTCTCTCATTGGTTTTTCTTGCAACTAGGCGTTTTGATCTGGCTATCATTTCTTTTATGGTCGCCGCCGTGCTTGCCGCCGCTCTTTTTTGGGTTAATAAAAGCGCAGGCAAAAAATTGGCAGATGAGGAGCGAACAAAACGGGTGAGACTATCAGAAATAGAAACAGATTTAGCCGGCATCGCATCCGACCTTGAGCAGATGCGCGCTGATTACTCTGCGATAGATCAACAAGTCCGAGGTTTGGTCACATCGCTTGCGTTGTCCGCCTGTAAGCCTCAGGATATGGACGCCCTTGAGACCCAACTCAATGAAGAGCAGGCAATTCATGACAGAAAAGTATTGCTTCGCGACGAACAGGAAGAATGGAAGACAACAGTTGAAAAAACGAAGCAGGCACTTGAAGCTCTTGAAAAAAAGGGTAAGGAAACAGAAGCATCACTAAAGGCAAGGAAACAGAAGTGGCAAGAGTATTTACGGATGGTGCGCCTGCCCGATGATATTGAACCGAGAACGATGGATTTTATTTTCGCGAAAGTGGAGACAATCAAGGGCAAGTTCAATGAAGCGGTAAGGCTTGAAGAACGAATCACGAAGATGGAAGAGGCCCGAAGGAAGTATCTGCAGATACTCGAAGGCATTCCCTCCCTTGCACAGGATATAGACAAGGAATCGATCGCCTTGCTTTCCTCGGTTGATTCTTTCTTACGGAAGACCCGTGAAATAAATGTTAAACGTGGCGAAAAAGATGCTGCCGAGAAAATCGCAATCGACAGAACAAATCGCCGGGTGGAAGCAGAAAGGGTCCTTCTGGGGGCAAGAGAAGAACTCGACAACAAAGTGGCAGAAGAAGCAACGGCCACGGAAGCCTGGAGTACATGGATTTCCGCGCGGGGGTTCAGTGATCAGATCTCCCCTCCGACTGGCCTTGACGCACTAGCTCGAATAAGTGATTGTATCAAATTGATAAAGGAAAGGACGAGCGAACAGAACCGCGTAAATGGCCTTTTAGAAACAATCGGGGACTATCAAGAACTCACGAAATCTTGCGCGCTTGCGATTGGTAGGCAGGCACCCGAAAATGACAAGATAGCAGGATACGTCGATAGTCTCGGGCAGGAATACGAACAGACAAAGACAAACAGCACCAGGAAGGCTGCGCTTCAGAGAAACTTGGAATCAACGGGGCGGAAGATCAAGGCACTTGAAAGAACAATAGAAGAGCAGCGCTCACAACTGCATAAGTTATTACAGGCCGGAGGGGCAAACAACGAAGAAGATTTCAGGGTCAGAGCAAGACTGTTTGAAGAGGAACAGGAACTGCAGTCAAGTATAAGACAAACAGAAGCAAACATAAGAAAAATTTCTGGGGAAGAAGACACGCAGTCTTTAAGGGTTGAACTGGAAGCTTTGAGCCTTGATGGATTGAGATCCACCCAGGATGAATGCCGGATTCTTCTAGACGCCATTGACGGGGAACTCCAAATGCTTCGCGAGCAGAAGGCCGCTCTGGAGCAGTCACTCTCCGTCCTCTCTTCAACTGATGACATTTCCAGTATGCGTGCGGAAGAAGAAGCTTTGCTGGAAGAAATCAGAATACTCTCCTTGGAATGGGGCCGAAACGCATTCGCCAAAGCGCTTCTTATTGAAACGAAGGGGCGGTTTGAGCAGGAACAACAGCCGAAGGTTATCAATGATGCCGGAACATTTTTGGATGGCATTACAGGGGGTAAATATCAAAAAATAGTCGCTCCGCTGGGGGAAAATACAATAGAGATCATGGATGCCCAGAAAGAGAGAAAAAGGCCGGAACATTTCAGCAGAGGTACTGCAGAACAGGTTTATCTGGCCATTCGGTTCGGATACATTAAGAACCGTACCGCTAATGGAGAAACGCTTCCCATTATTATGGATGATGTTTTGGTTAATTTCGATCCTCGAAGAGCTGTAAGTACAACCCAAACCATCCTTTCACTTGCAGAAACACAGCAGGTCTTTTACTTCACATGCCATCCTGAGACTGTAAACCTTTTTCGGGAAGTTCGGCACTCCGTTCCCATTTACCGACTAGAGCAGGGAAAAATAGTGGCAACGTAGGGAAAAAAGATATTTTTAAGCGATTTCATCCCATAAACTTGCGGAAAAACTGTTGCTCACGCATGAGGACACAGATAAAGTCTTTGATCCCCGATGTCTCCCCCTGCTTTTCCTTAAATCGTGCGAGCTTCTTAAGGCACGCCGGCCACTCTTCGCGCCACCTGCGGATGACAAGGGAGCTGTCGAAGGCGCTAGGCTAGGGTGTCCGTACCCCCTTGACTATGGAAAGGGCCTCTCCCCGGTCGGCCTCGGCCTGTTGTCCGCATTCGGGTTCGAGGATGAGATATGCGCGGGATGTATCCATCCCTTCCCGTGCCTTTACCTGCCGCACGCACCGGCGCACGGTAACCTCGCTTCCCGCGTATCCTTCTTCTTCGACAAGGCGTGTGTAGATCCTGCGGGCTGTGTGGCGCTGTTTTTTCGGGTTCTCACGGTCCTGCTTCAGCCAGCGTTCCATTGTGTCCCGGTGCTTCCCGGGAACGGGGTATGTTTGTACCGATCGCCGCTTATACTCGGGGAACTCGCCCTCAAGGATCTTCCTGATCGTCACTCGGGAATGGCCCGTCTCCTTCCGTATCTGCGGATGCTCTTCTCGTAGACCCGGTATGCCGTCCTGATGTACTCGTACTGATCCGTCGTTATCACCCTTTCCCTCCGGTCAAGTCGGTCTTGTCAGACCAACTTACCAGAGATCGTTCTGGGGGTGGGTCATTTTTCGGTGATCATAACCATACGACTTCCCGGCCGAGCACTGGATCCACATACGGACAACCAATCCCATTGAATCGACCTTTGCGACGGTGAGGCTCAGAACAAAGAAAACCAGAGGTTGCGGAACCAGGCTGGCAACGTTGACCATGGTGCTTAAACTCGTCTTGGAAACGAGAAAGACCTGGAAGAAGATCAAGGGTTACAAGCTTATCCCCAAGGTCCTCGAAGGAATACCCTTTATTGATGGCGAACTGAAGGATGAGGGAGAGCAGGCGGCATAGATAATGGACGATAGGATACGCAGGGAAAAGATCCCGTCACCAACTATTGACAATAACTCCTCCGCTTATACGGTTTTCTAATTTTGGTCCAGCTCGAACCACCGGCTTACTTGCATGCGCTGTGAGCTACTTTCCGAGTGCTCGAGAAGGATATCTTTCAATCGCATTGAGTTTTGTCGTAGCCACTGATCCACAAAATTATCGAAATCTTCTATATTTGCGACCTGAGGCCTTAAGCGGCGCGCACAGGCGTCATGAATGGTCTTTTGAGCAGAATCCTCGTTCTTGTATCTTCCTGCTCTCAACTCCGATTCGGCCACAGATCTAATAGCATCTTTGCGCAACTCAGTCGTATTGCGGTAGTTGTTCCTTTTCTTGAACTCCCCTTTAATATTCGTTAAGACTGCCATGACATCGGTAACTTTATCATTCTGGTATGACACGATCAATCCTCCCCGTCGGAGTTAGCCCCCGTTCTTCATCTATCGTTTTGGGCTCAATTAGCTGTAGACTGCGTGGTACAGCACGTTTCGCGTTCTCCGTGATAGCCATTTCCCGTAATCCCTCTATAATCCATCCAGGGAGCGTTTGATGCGCATGAGGGTTCTCGATGGTTGAAAGGTCGAAAAGCAGTTGAACACTGGGTGAACCAAGCTCAAAGCTCTTGGCGAATAGGCAGACACCACCGACTCGAGTGTGGAGATTCGGCTGGAGGCGACGACGCAATAGTGAAACCCAACTTTGCATTCCAGAACGCGTGGCCTTCATGTCCATCATGATGAGCCCTTGCTCAGACTTAGAGAGTTGTTTAGCCTCACGTTTAAGAAATGCGTCCGCGCGGTCATCGGAGAATGGTACACGCACTGAAACAATGCGTGGCGGCTCGGTGCCGTTGCAGTCAAATACGCCCGTCGCGGCGCCGAACCGTGGACGCTTGTTGTCTTCGCCAGGATGATCGAGCGGGGCAATGATGGGTCCAGTAAAAGGCTGCTTGGCGATGAGGGCAAGGTGTGGCAAGTCGATCGTCTCAAACCTTTCCGAATCTGCAAGCCCAGTGGCGACAGCCAGAATCTCCTGCTCTTCGGTTGTGCTAGGCTCGCGACGGAGAAATATTTCCAACGAGAATTCGCGTCGAACTCGCGCGACACCTTGCAGACGCTGAAGGAGTTCCTGGGCGGCGATGGCTACGCCTGATACATCCGGGTGGGTAACTTCAACATAGGTCCAGCGTTCTCCTGAACGGCGTACTCGGAAGTCGGGTTTTTTTGTAGCAGCTCCAACGGTCAGCTGGGGCGCAAGTTCTATTTCCACACCGCCTATTACCTGAAACATTCGCACTGCCTCCATTTCAGATAATGCCGAGGAATCTCCAGATCGAACCTTTTTAACGAGCAGTTCAAAACCTTGAAGATTCTCGATAGCTGCGAGGCATTCCCCAAGGAATACTAGATCTAGAGTCGGTAGAGGACCCCAGCTCTGAAGGCGACGTGAGGCTAACCAGTCCGTTCCCAGGTGTTTCTCAACACAATCAAACGCGCTAAGCGCCGTAGCAGCATAGTCGCTAAGTACATCGATCGATGCCCCGATCCATTCGGATTCTAGTTTTTCACGTGTCCACGACACCTTTCCCCCCTTACCCTACCGTGGCTCTGCCAGCCTTTCGGTACAGGAAACAGTTCTCGGATCTTCTTGTCAAAGTCAGGCGTTTAAGGGTTGAGCGATCCAGCCATGTTTTCAACGACGGCCCCGATAAACTCGGACCAAAACATGACCGGTCCTCTCTCTAATTACCAGCGATATCTTTTGTCCAGCTGCGAGACCTGACGTTCATACATGAATGTCTGTCTGCCATCGTCAGGCGGTTCCCTCCAGAGACAGTCTTACCAATTCCTTAAAATCACTTTCCCTTAGTATACGCATCACCTGACCTTTTTGGATCAATGCTTCAGCTTTTCTGTGCTTTGAGCTTTTTTCATGACCCGCAAGTTTTTTGACGTCTTGATCCCCTACAACAAGAATGGTGGTATTTTTTGTAACTCCATCAGCAACAGCACAACCAATTTTTGCAGCCATGTCGGCAGCTTCCCGCCGTGGGATATCAAGAGCACCGGTGAAAACCAGAACTTCGCCATAAAGAAATCCTTCTGGGTTTCCACCTCTTGAAATAATATAGGATGAAGGATCGATTGGTTTTTCAACACGACTTAACCAACCATGTAAATCAATTCCAGTCTTTTCCATTGCAGCCAGAACGATATGTGCCGCGGCTTTTGCATCTTCAAGTGCGTCGTGATGTGCAAACTGGTACCCCAAGATAGAGCATACATTTGCAAGGCCGTAACCACTCCATGCGAATTGCTCCCATGTCCTACGGGTTACACGGGCAGAATCAAGCCAAGTACATGTTGGCATACGAAGGTCATATTTCACACAAGCCTGTTGGATCGCCACGCGGTCGAAGTGGGTATGGCAGACTGCAATTCGACCATCAAGATGGTTATACAAACGGCTTGCAACGTTTGGAAGGGTCGGAGCGCCATCTACTGTGGAGTCACTAATACCGTGTATTGAAATGTTCACTTCATCGAAAAAGTCCTCTGGATCAATGTAAGACTTCCATTCTTCCTCTAATACTCCATTTTTGAAGTTCGCCAGTCCGATCTGGCATATCGAGGACATATCAGCATTCGCAGTCTCAAAGTCTAATGCTACAAAATCCATGGTTGCCCCTGCCTAACAGATGGGTCAGCGAAAGGCCTCTTTATGGCCGACTCGCTGCACCAAGTCGTTATACCGTTCTATTCTTAGATTTGTTTCCCTTCCTTATGTATGGTTTCAAGATGGTTTCAATATCCTCAATTGCGGTCAACATTCTGTCTTGAAATGCATCCTTTGATCGATCATTTCTTGCGTACATGATCGATTTATTCTTTTTTAAATCATCCCCGTGATAGGTATCGTCGGGGTCTTGTGGATTAGTTCTGTCCAAATGTTGTTCAATGGCAACCAGAAGTTCTGCCTGTAACCGACTGATCCTTGTCATCTTCTCCTTTACTTTGTCTCCCCAAAATACTTCAGACTCCAGAATGCTGGTGTCTAATTCGGCCCTAGCCTTTGACACAGGCTCCCACCTCCTCTCAAATGCCTGCGCTTGAGCGTACCATTCCTTTTCTTCCTTTGTTAACTGCTCCAGTCTATCCTTCGGCAAGTCTGGTACAGATGAATACTGCATGAAAGGATGTCTTGCATTGTTGATGACTTCCCTAAAGAGGTAAAGGCTCTTCAACAGTCTCTTTGCCAGATCGTACTCCGACTGCCCGTAAAGCTGACGCTTCCACGTATTTAGTCCAAGAATGGCAACGACTGAGCCAATTATTCCTGCAACCGCCAGAGCAACGTCCTTCATCAACGGAATCCAACACTCGTAACTCATCATTCCCCGTTTTTAAGCTAGGCATAACGTTTAAACGCAGGGCGCAATCCGTCAGGGCCGTCGCCTGCAGTGATATGGTCAGGTACGTATCCGGTTGATATATTGAACTAGCCACTCTCGATCAAGTTCTAGGCGAACGCTTCTCCATTTTTCGCCTATGAGGCCGGAAAGAGAAATGAATGAAAAGTTCTGCTCTTTGGTTTGGGCAACCATCCCGGGGTCGTCCCAGTGATCAGCTACCAATTCCGCTAGTTCCGGCGGCAGGAAGAACTGTAGCTCAAACCAATGCGCGTTCCCTTCCATCACCCCGGACGGAGTGAAGCGCCAGTATCCGTTGCGATCTCCCCGCAACCGGCACTGCACGGTGTCATTTCTGAATGCTGGAGCGGGCAAGGGACGCCGCGTGAGCAAGTGCAATGGCCAGCGCCCTTGAAGCATGCCAAAGTACGAGCCGCCGATGGATTGAAGAGCTGGAGCTATGCCTTCATTCACAACCTCGATTCCTTTATGAGTAAGCAATATTGGAGCTTCTATGGGAAAAGCACCAACTCCAAGCGCCTGCCTCAAAACGTTTCTAACTTCTGAGATGTTCTCCACACCTTGCCGCGTTAAGCAATCCTCATCGATTCGTCTTATTGCATCTATTACTGGTTGAATAATGGGAATGTTTTTGTACTCAAGAAGAAAGATTTGGTGCGCGACCGCGTATTGAACAGCAGGTTTAGTGAAGCCAGAAACGCCAAATATTGCAGATTGATAGTTGAACCTGACTGACCCGAGCGAACCACGCACTCTGTGTTTAGTGAAATAGTTCTCAGAAATATCCTTAAGCACACCAACCGCGTTCCTGACAACATTTGCACCAACTGGATTGCTGGCATAGAATTTGGCCTCCACAAGGAGACGAAGCGGGTACATAAACGCAGGGGTATGGTGTTGCTCAGCTATAGCGTCAATCTGATGCCATATACCACGCCCCTGCAGTTCTAACCCGGAATGGCCTTCTCTAACGTCTGTCGGGTCTATGGAGTCGTTTGGAGAATAGACGATCTTGTACCCTACTTTTCTGAGCAGAAAAAGAACGGCCTCTTCGAGAAGAGCTCCACGTATTTGCCCTACCGCTGCCAAACCGCCTCCGCTAAGTACCTAGCAATCAATTAATCTGCCAATATCTACAAATTATCGTTCGCAAGCCATTCCATTGTTACTATTTTCCTGTAATTTTTGATATTATGCAAGGAAGAATCGATTGATTATCAACGGAAACATTCATGTCTTAATGACACTGTAAGCCCTTTCTTCCAGGAAGTGCCCATTGCCCGAATGAACCTGCAAAGGTGACCCCATGCTTCCTATATGCGTTCCCCTATCTTTGGTGGTTGCAAAAAAGTTTTGCTTTCCTTATAGGCTATTCTTCCCATCGGTCTTCCCGGGAATCTAAGGTCATGCGAGCACATCCTCCAAACTGGACGCTTTTACGAACCGGGCCGGGTTGGTTCCGGTTTCCAATGCTTTGAAGTGGGCCGCGCCGCAGGTGATCTTCGCGCGCTCGCGGTCGCGCAAATCGTCGGTAAAGAGGCTGCTCTTGGTTTCTACGACGAAGTAAAGGCGTTCGGTGCCATCCTTCTCCACGAGAACACACCAGTCCGGGTTGTAGGCGCCAAGGGGTGTTGGCACTTTGAACCAGCCCGGCAGCTTCGCGTATACTTTTACTGCTTCATTCTTCTCCAGTTCCGTGGCAAAGCCGGCTTCCGTGTCTGAGTCGTACACGACGTCCTCAAATACCGACTTCCGGGTATCGGTCAGCATATTCTTTAAGTAGCCGGTCAATTCTTCCTGCTCGAATAATTCCTGGGCATAACAATACTCGTCGCCGAGCCTTTGGTACTTGATGCCATCAACAATGGCCAGGCGCTTGGCACGGTTTATTGCTTCTCCGGCCAGTTCGATGAACTGCTGCGGATTGCGCGTGAAGTCATTGAGGCGCAAACTGCCGGTCAGAACGCGCACGATGCTTCGCCGGGTAAGCTGGGTTTTGTCCTGCAGGTCGGTCAACAGGTCGGGCAGTTCGATGTCCTGCTCGTCGATCACCACCGGTGCTGCCGTACCTGTTTCAGTGGCTTCCACACCCGTTCGGCCTATGGCGATGTCCGCCTTGCGCCACTGCAGCCGGGTTTTGGCGATTGGCGGAGCGTTATTGATCGCTTCGATGCATTTCTCAATGAGCTTGTCGTTGTCGAACTGAACCCGATATGTGGTTCTATATTTGATGCGGTCCCAGAGTGCCTTGAAGTCGTCACTGTGGAGTACCGCCCGGCGCGCAGACACCTGCCTGCGTTCATCGGCGTTTCTGATCTCCAGTCTGCCGGCCAGCTTTCTCAGTACCTCCCGGATCTGCGGGAGTTGGGTGGTGAAAGGTTCCGGCACTGTCAGCGTGGCGTCCTTAAGCGCCTTCTTCAGCGCATCCTGCACCTTGCCTTTGGCATCCACGTAGCCTGCATCACGAAGATACTCCCAAAGCGCCCTAGACTGTTCAACGCCCATCTGTGTGATAGTGCCATCGGCGCCTACCATGGAAATTGCCGTAAACTGGTGTGGTTCCACTATGCCGAACCGGATGCCTGTGTCGGCCTCGATCTCCTTCTGGAGGTTTTCGGCAAACTGCTCATAACTTTCGGTAGCGATAACGGTGAGCGTGTTGGTCTCGAAGCCCCGAAGCCTCTCACCTTCCTGGTTCACGCACAAGCGCAGGCCCCGGCCGATCGTCTGGCGGCGCTCACGCTCCGTGCCCATCTCACGGAGGGCGCAAATCTGGAAGACATTGGGATTATCCCAGCCCTCTTTCAACGCCGAATGGGAAAAGATGAATTTCAACGGCGTTTCAAAGCTGAGGAGCTTTTCCTTGTCCCGCATGATCAGACTGTAGGTGTCGTCATCCGCCTTCGTGTCTCCACGAGTGTCCCTGATTACCTCCACGACCTTGCCCCCTACCTTCTTCCTGTCAATGGAGAAATAGCCGTTGTGCACCTCTTCGGCTGCGCGGGTGAGATCCACTTCCTTAAACAGAGTCTGGTAATCCGGGTGGTTGGCGAGCCGCCGGTACTCTTCCTCGAAGATACGGGCGTAGTCGCCCTTGACCGGGTTGCCTTCATCGTCGTACTGCCGGTATTTGTCCACCGCATCGACGAAGAAGAGGCTCAAGATCTTGATGTTTTGAGGGCGCAAGCGTTTTTCCTTGTCAAGGTGTTCCTTGATTGTCCGACGGATCATCTCGCGCTGGATGGCTAGAGCATCAACATCGGCGTATGCCTGTCCGATGCGCAGAAAGTGCTCACCGCCCGGCACACGCAGTTCCATGAACTCATTGCCTTTCTCGACGCGGATCTCCCCCACACGGCAATTCTCATAAACAGCCCGCCCCGTGGTCTGTTCCAAGTTGTCGCCGTCATAAACGGTCATTTCCCGGCGCTGAACCCCGTGTAGCGTTTGAACATCGAGCTCCACCTTTGCACTGATGACACCTCGTTTGTTGCTGACACCGAGGAGCCGCACGTAGGGCTTGTTGTACCCGCCGACAACGGTGGCCGAGGCCACTTCGATCTGTTTGACGAGCTTGCGTTCGTAGGCGTCCACCGCGTCCAGGCGATAGACCATGTGATGCTTGTCCGCGTGCGTTGCGGAATACCGCAGAGTACAAAGGGAATTCATCTCCCCCAGGGCCTTCTTTCCCTGTCCCCCGAGGCCACCGTCCACGCTTTGCGGTTCGTCTACGATGAGAATAGGGCGGGTGGCTTTGATCAAATCGATGGGCTTCTCACCCCCTGTTTTCTCCGAGTCCTTATACAGGTTGTTAACGTCCTTCTTGTTGATCGCCCCCACGGTTACCACCATGATCTGGATGTGCGGACTGGTGGCGAAATTG
>Ga0351920_1048_pt1 | contig 30127 bp, 28 predicted proteins | sample BONcelHT113001C8_FD_206854 | JGI IMG/M metagenome (GOLD analysis project Ga0351920, IMG submission 206854) | Enriched cells from coal bed in the Powder River Basin, Montana, United States - BONCAT cells T11 rep2 HSBNCT.T11.300.1.C8 ... | reverse complement strand
TTCTAAAAACGGCTTGAGTCGCTTGAATCGCTTGAGGGTTAAGGAGCCTCATAAAGCCGTAAACTCTATCATGCGGGTGAAAGCCGGATATTCACAGCTTCCCTGTTCCCGTCATTCTATTTTTCCGACCTTCAAGCCATTCAAGCCATTCAAGCGGTCTTTGTGAGGGGTAGGAGCATTCTGAATGTGCTGCCCTGGCCCGGTGTCGTTTCCACGTCGATGGAGCCGTTGTTGGCTTCGAGGAGTCTCTTGCTCAGGGAGAGGCCGAGACCGGTGCCTTCTCCCTTAGGTTTGGTCGTGAAGAAGGGTTCGAAGATTCTCCCCAGTATTTCTTCATCGATGCCGCTGCCCTCGTCGGCAACGGTTATGAAGCCGAGGCCGTCCTGCGTTCCCGAAGAGATCCTTATGATACCGCCGTCGGGCATGGATTGTGCGGCGTTGTTAATGAGGTTGATGAGCGCCTGCTGGATATGGATCCTGTCGATGCGGACCATCACGGGTTCCTGGCTTCGCCGGACCTCGACGCTCACATTCTTGAAGCGGGTAAGGTGATGTTCCATGAAAAGTACGGTGTCGTCAACGACGTCATGGAGATCACATTCTTCCGACTTCGGTTCGTCCATTCGGGAGAAGTCGAGGAGCCTTGCCAGTACATTCGACAGACGTCCCGCTTCCTGGTCTATGAGTGCTGCGTAACGCCCGACCTTGCCGATGCCCTCTGTCCTCAATATTCTTTTTGCAAAGCCCTGAATGGCTATGAGGGGGTTCTTGATCTCGTGGGCGATGGAGCCGGCCAGTTCGCCGAGTGAGGAAAGCTTGTTTGCCCTCACCAATTGTGCTTCGAAACCCTTTATCCGCTCTTCCCGGTCTCGAAGGGCTTTCAATTTCTCGTTGAGGGCAACATAGACATCGTTGAGCTCCTTTATATTTGTCTCAAGGAGGGTGTTGCGCGCACTGGAAAGGCTTCTTTCCTCTTCCAGGGCGATCTCGAGATCCCTGGTGCGGTCGGTTGCCTGCGCCTTTGTTTTCCTGGTCGCCATCAGTAGAGAAACACCTCGAATTCACAGTAATTGTAGCCCACGGACCAGCTTTTCGTCTGCGTCGATTTTGCTTTCTTACCGTGGACGTTTTCAAGTAATCCAGCAATGATCCCGCTCTCCATGTCGCAGAACATTTCGCCCGTATAGGTGGAGCCCGCGCAGGTTATGCATTCGAAGAGTTTCACGTTGATGTGGTCTTCGTCGACGATGGTTGCCTCAGGGATTCCGATCCTGAGCTGCCGGATCATTTCGGCGAACTCCTCCATGGATGAGGCCGGGAGCATGTTTCCGACCTTTTTCCCCATCATGTAGAGGGTGGCTCCCGATGTCTCGCCGAGAATACTGCGCATGCCAATTATCCGCAGGATGCGGAAGAGAAGAAGCGGGACGTCCTCCCCCAGCTTCGGGCGCACGATGTTCTTGATATCGTCAACAGAATAGTCTTTCATGTGATGTCCTCCCCCGCTTGCTGCCGTCCGGGTCCCGCCATCACGTCACAAGAGTTCTTTAATCTTTGGCGGAAGGCGAACCCTTTCTGATGACCCCCGTCATGGCCTCCTGGATGAGGCCATTTGAGGCGATGACCCCGCCCCCATAGATGTTGAACGCCCCGCCGGCAAGATCCGATATGGCTCCACCGGCCTCTTCGACGATGAGCGCGCCTGCGGCGAGGTCCCAGGGGTTGAGGTGTATCTCCCAGAAGCCGTCGAAGCGCCCGCATGCCACATAGCTGAGGTTTAAGGCCGCCGAGCCGTCTCTTCGCACAGCCTGGGCCTCGTAGAGGAAATCTACGAAATGGTTGATGTTGTTATCCGGGTTGGTAGTGATGTCGTAAGGGAACCCCGTGCTGAGGAGCGATGCCTTGAGACCTGAAACCGATGAGACCTTTATCCTCTCGCCGTTGAGATAAGCTCCTTTCCCGCGGACGGCAACAAAGAGCTCGTCCATGATAGGACTGTAGACCACCCCGATGAGGACGGCACCCTTTACTTCGTATGCTATGGAGGTGCAAAAAAAGGGATAGCCATGGGCGTAATTGGTCGTGCCGTCCACAGGGTCCACTATCCACCTGTTCCTGTCCCCTTCGAACCGGTTCGTTTTTTCCTCGGCTATAATGTCATCCTCAGGAAAGTGCTTCGTGATCACCGATATGATCATATCCTGACAGGCTATGTCGACGTCGGTGACAAGGTTTATCTCACCCTTATGATGAATGGCGAAACCTCTCTTGAGCGAATCCTTCTGTATCCTTCCTGACGCGAGCGCCATCTCGACAGCCGTCTGCAAAGGGTCTTTCATTAGGTAATTCTAATCGATAATTTCTCTGATTTGCAAGGAAACAGTGAATTGACAATACTGTGGTTCTGGTCTATTATTTCCCCAATGGCGGAGCTAAGGCGGGATCCTCTCACAGGAAACTGGGTCGTTGTGGGATATGGCGGCTCGAAGTCAAGCGGAACGGGGGTGTGCCCCTTCTGCCCGGGTCACGAGTCGCTGACGCCGAAGACCATTTGCGAATATACCAACGACCAGGGCGAGTGGCTGGTCCGTTGCTTCCCTGCCGCCAATCCAATCTTTGTAATAGAGGTTGCAGAAGACAGACGAGGCGAGGGTCTCTACGACAAGATGGGCAATGTCGGAGCCCATGAGATAATCGTGGAAAACAGGTCCCATTCCCGGACGGTCTCCATGTACAGCAAGCAGGAATTGCAGCTGGTGCTGGATATGTACCGGAGCCGCATACTCGATCTCAAGGGCGATACCCGGTTCAAGCATGTTCAGGTGTTCAAGAACCATGGTGAGCTTGCGGGGTCCTATCTCCTTCATCCCCATTCCCATGTGCTTGCCACACCGACCGTCCCGGCGCGGGCATTGCGGGAGGTCATGACGACACGCAGCCATTTTATACAGAAGAACAGATGTCTTCTTTGCGATATAATCAACCAGGAGATACGCCAGGGCAAGAGGCTTGTGAGCATGAACAGGAGTTTCGTCGCAATTTGTCCCTTCGCATCGCGGTTTTCCTACGAAACATGGATCGTGCCCAGATTCCACGAAGCCAGCTATGAGAGCCTCACCGGTCAGGTGGCCAAGGACGACCTTGCGGACATGCTGCTCGATATAATGAAGCGCATAGAGCAGTTCACCAATGCCTATACGATGGAGATTCACACATCGCCCAACACGACATTCGCTGAACCTTACGGAGATGACCTTGCTGTCGCGGAATACTATCACTGGCATATCGAGGTCCTGCCGAGGGATTTCCGGTCATCGAAGTACAAGAGGGAAGACGAGTTCTCCGTGTCGTCGATAACGCCTGAAGAAGCTGCCGAATCGATGAAGGCCCAGCAAGTATAGGCGCCTTTCTCGGTCGGGGGCCGGGGGGTGCCCTTCAGGTTCGTGCGTCGCATGCCGCGTTTCCAAAGGCGGCAGAATTTCAGGGAAAAGGGTGAGAAAGTTCTTCAATTAAGTAGTTCTATGTATGAAATTTTTAAAAAATATCCGGTAGAAACGATCTCTGAAAAAATTTGAAAAATGTCTTGACAATTTGAGGGGTGCTCAGGTACAAAATACTACATGTAGTATGGATATTTAGTGAACATACTACATGTAGTGTTCTGGAGGGGGGTTTGCACTACAGTCGCACTTCAGGAAGCATCACCTGTTTTAACAACACGAATCATACAAGTACTTAATTCTGATTAGGGGGTTGCATGGAAACAACGGATCTGAATCTATTTGTCAGGACTTCAGAGGAGAGTATTTCTGGTTGGGACCGATCGAAAATCGTTGATGCGCTCATCAGGGAAACGCTGATCGACCGCGACACGGCCGGCGAGATCAGCAAGGAAGTGGAACAAATGATCAGGCGATCCGGGATCGAGGTCATTACGGCACCCCTCATCAGGGAACTTGTCAATGCGAGATTGATAGAAAAGGGGCTCGAAAGCTCCCGGAAGATGCATACCAGGCTCGGTATGCCCCTTTATGACGTAGACAGCCTCATCCTTCATCCCAACAAGGAGAATGCCAACGTACCCCACGGCCCGGAAGCCACCAACCTTACCCTGGCGGAGGGCATCAAGAAGGAATATGCCCTTCTGTCCGTTTTTTCCCAGGAGGTGGCCGATGCCCACATGAACGGGGACATACACCTTCACGACCTTGGCTTTGTCGACAGGCCGTACTGCAGCGGTCAGTCCCTTGAATATATCAAGAAGTTCGGCCTTGATCTTCCTCACTCCCTGTCGATGGCGAAGCCGGCAAAGCATGCCGAGGTCCTTCTCGCCCATCTCGTCAAGTTTGCGGCTGCCCTGCAAAGCCATTTCGCAGGCGCCATAGGCTGGGATGCCATAAACATCTTCTTCGCACCCTATATAGAGGGGATGAGCGACGGGGACGTGAAGCAGCTCGCCCAGATGCTTATTTTCGAGTTCTCCCAGCAGGCTGTGGCGAGGGGAGGTCAGGCGATCTTCACCGATATAAACATCTACTGGGAGATACCGAAGCATTTCGTCAACGTTCCGGCCATCGGCCCCGGCGGCAAATTTACCGGCAAGACCTATGGAGAATATGAAAAAGAGGCCCAGCGCTTTGCCTGGAAGCTCTTCGAGGTCTATAAGGAAGGCGACGGGGCAGGGCGGCCCTTCTTCTTTCCAAAACCTATCGTTCACATCACGGAGAAGTTTTTCCATACCGACGGCCACATGGATTTCCTCAATCTCATTTGCGATGTTGCCTCCGACAAGGGCAACACCTACTACGTTTTTGACAGGGGCGAGACGGCCAAGATATCCGAATGCTGCCGCTTAAGCTTCAAGCTTGAGGAAAGTGACCTTCTCGACGCAAAGGAGCCCTGGCGGATGCGCTACTGCGCCCTTCAGAACGTGTCCCTCAACCTGCCGCGGCTCGCATACATGGCGAAGAACGACGACACGAGGCTTTTCAACCTCATCACGGAAAGGTTCGTCCTTGCCGTCAAGGCCCACAAGGAAAAACGGGCCTTCATGGAGAAGCTGCTTTCCCTGGGGGAGAATGGACCCCTCGCACTCCTTACAATGAACCGGGACGGAATGCCCTATCTCAGGTTTAACCTTGCCTCGCATCTCATCGGCATGGTCGGTCTCAATGAAATGGTGCAGATCCATACAGGTGAGGAGATGCATGATTCCAAGCGGGCGTTGAAGCTTGGTATCAAGGCCATTGCCCACATGAACCTCCTTACGGAGAAGATCCGCCGGCAAGAGAATATGAAGATCGTGCTGGAGCAGACCCCGGCGGAGAGCACGAGCTACCGGTTTGCCCGTCTCGACCTCCGGTATTTCTCGCCCCACGCCGGCAGGATCGTGAAAGGCGACGTTGCCTCCGGTGAGGTCTACTACACGAATTCAACGCATCTCAATGTCAAGCATGCCATGAATCCCATCGAAAGGGTGACCACGGAGGGGCTTTTTCATCCTCTCATCGAGGCAGGCTCGATATCTCACGTCTGGCTTGGAGAGGCGCAGCCATCCAAGGAGGCGATCGCCGACTTCGTCATCAAGACATTCAAACACACCACAAATGACCAGATCGCCTTCTCCCCGGAATTCACCACATGCAACAAATGCCACAGAACGGGGCGGGGTCTTGCCGACACCTGCTCGTACTGCGGTTCCACCGATGTGGATGGCATTACGCGGATAACCGGTTACTTCACAAAGGTATCGAGCTGGAACAAGGGCAAGCTGGGAGAACTCAAGGACCGCTATCGCAACGTGGAATTCTTCTCTGAGAAGCGCAAAGCGGCTGCCAACGACTAGAATACTGACGGATCCTGCAAAAAAATCAAGGAGGGGCTATGGGGATAGTAAAGATCTTTTACAAGGATGATTGCCCGATGTGTCCAATGGCGAAAAAGCTGAAAGACCACCTTCGGGAGAAGAACGTTACCGTTGATGATTACAACGTTGGAACCATGGAAGGCCTGGCCGAGGCGACATTCTATCGCGTCATGGCGTTGCCTACCATCCTTGTTGAAGATGAATCGGAGAACTCTCTTGGCGAATGGAGGGGCAACGTGCCTCACATCGATGAGGTGCTCAGTGCCGTTCAAAGCGCCTGATTGCCCGGCCGTAAAAGGTTTCATTGAAACGAGTTTTGTGGATTGGAAGGGGAATCTTGCATCCGTTCTTTTTACCGGTGGCTGCAACTTCAGGTGTCCCTTTTGTCACAACCGCGACCTTGTCCTGAATCCCGGTGGGGTTGAAAATGTTCCCATCGAATACGTTGTGGCGACGATAAGGAAATACAAGGCCCAATGGATTGACAAGATAGTGGTCACCGGCGGTGAGCCGACAATACACATGAACCTTTACGGCCTTATCGGTCTTTTGAAAACCGAAGGAATGAAGATCAAGCTCGACACGAACGGATCAAACCCCTCCGTCGTAAAGGGTCTTGTCAATGATGGTCTTGTGGATTGCATCGCCATGGATGTCAAGGGTCCCCTGGAGCGCTATTCCCGGTGGTGCGGCATTAATGTGGATGAGCGCAAGGTACAGGAAAGTATCGAATTCATTATGAATTCCGGGGTTGATCATTATTTCAGGATGACCGTCGTCCCCTTCCTTCACAGGGAAGAAGACGTCTACACAGTCGCTGCCCACCTTCAAGGGGCGAAGGATTTCATAGTTCAGACATTTAGACCCGATATCACGTTGAATACCGCTTTTTCCCGGATAAGACCTTTCAGTCCCGACAAAATGGAACAGATTAAGGTAAATGTCTCTGACATCATATCCAGGGAGAATGTCGGGCAGCGGGAACACGGGCAGGAGTTGAGTATTTCCGGCAAGACGGAACAGGAAGATCTGTACTCATAGCCTTCTCTATTCCAGGAAACTCTCCAGTCTCTTGCGCCGCGAGGGGTGTTTCAGTTTGCGCAGGGCTTTTGCCTCTATCTGACGGATACGCTCACGGGTCAGCCCGAAGACCTCGCCGACCTCCTCGAGAGTGTAATCTGTTTTTTCACCGATACCGAGTCTCATCCGTATCACCTTCTCTTCACGCGGAGTCAGCGTGGAAAGAACCTTGTCGATCTCCTCCTTGAGAGAGATGCCGACGAGCTCGTTGAAAGGCGACGGCGATTTGGGGTCCGCAATAAAATCGCCGAGTTTAGATTCGTCATCGCCAATGGGCGTCTCGATGGAGATGGGCTCGTTGGAGACCTTCATAATCTTCCTCACCTTTTCGAGGGGAAGACCTGCCTTCAGGGATATCTCGTCGAGATTGGGTTCCCGCCCGAGCTCCTGAAAGAGAGAGATCGTAACCTTTGTTATCTTGTTCATGGTCTCCAGGACATGAACGGGTACCCTGATGGTGCGTGCATAATCGGCTATCGCGCGCGTGATGGCCTGCCGGATCCACCACGTCGAGTAGGTGGAGAACTTGTATCCCTTCTGATAATCGTACTTCTCAGCCGCCTTCATGAGGCCCATGTTTCCTTCCTGAATGAGGTCGAGGAAGGAAAGGCCCCTGTTGAGGTATTTTTTTGCGATGTTGATAACGAGCCTCAGGTTTGCCTGTATGAGGCGGTTCTTGACCGTTTTGAGACCATTTTCGATCTCACCGATCTCGAAAAGTCTCTTTTTGACCTTTCGTGCTTCCTTGTCGTCCATGAACTTGAGCTGTCTCTGGACCTTGCGAATGATCTCCTCAAGGACTTTTTTGTTGAGGTTGAGGTTTATGAGGTTCTCCTCGACCTTCTTCTCGAGGGCCTTGAACTTCTTCTCATTGAGTTTTCTCGTTGGGTCGTTGACCTTGACGGAACTATTTCTCAGCTCTTCCTTTTTCTCATGCTGGTTCTTGATGCTGTTGATGAGGGAAACCGTTTTCTTTCTGTACTTGTCCTCGTCCTTCTTGGTGTAGTTCAGTTCGTCGATGTTCTTGACGACATCGATTATGTTGATGGCCTCTTTCTTGAGAAGTGAGGATATCTCCATGAGTTCCTGAATGGCATGGGGAAGGTCGAAGAGGAGGTTCCTGATCAGGCGTTCCCCGTCTTCGATCCTCTTTGCGATCATATACTCCTCTTCCGAATTGAGGAGAGAGACCCGGCCGATGTCCTTGAGATAGGCCCAGATGATGTTGTCGGTCCTCTCCGAGGGGAACCGTTCCACCTCACCCCATTCCTGGGATTCCTCTTCCGGGGGGGCCTCTGCCTTCTCCTTGATCGTATCGACTATGTCGATGTTGGATTCGGTAAGAAAATCAAAGATATCTTCAATATCCTCAGGTGAAAAGATATTTTGAGGCAGATAATCATTGATCTCGTCGGGGGTCAGGTATCCTTTTTCAGTTCCGATGTCTACGAGATGCTGAATCTCGCTGTGGTTTTTTATGGTCATCTGTCCTCCGGACAGTAAAAAAATGCCCTAAGTAATTGGTTCTAGGGCATTTTCTGGGCTCATCCACGTATCTATAAAGTAAATATACCAACTGGGGGTTATTTTTGTCAAGGTCGATTTCGCCTGTTTGTGAATTTGCCCACGAAGAGGATTATCGGAGAGATTTGGATTGACTAAAGGGCAAATGGATTATATAAGTTGACTAATTACGTCATAGAGGGGGTTCAGGATGTTCAAGAAGATACTCTGTCCCGTCGATTTTTCAAAATTCACCTCCGAGGTTGTTACCTATGCCGCCAGCATGGCGAAGCAGTATGGTGCGGAACTTCACATGCTTCACGTCATACCCAATCTGACGTACTTCACTCCTTACGAATCATTCCTCACGCCGGAAAATCTTGTAGCCATGGAGAAAAATATCCAGGATGAGGTCGACAGGGACTTCGGGAGAATCCTGAGCCGCGTGGATATTGATGCCAAGAAGGTCGTCAGGACGGGCGTCGCTTTTGTGGAGATCATCGACTACGCGAAATCTGAAGGCATGGACCTTATCGTTATGGGTACTCACGGGCGTAGCGGCATCGAGCATATCCTCATTGGAAATGTGGCTGAAAAGGTCGTACGAAAGTCTCCCTGTCCGGTAATGACCATCCGGCCCAGGGGGAAAGAGTTCAAAATGCCTTGAAAGACGGCTTGAGCCGCTTGAATGTTAAGAAGAGACCGGGTTGTTCCTGATCCCCGGAAGACGATTCGACCCAATGGGAAGAAGGATTTTCTCGATGGGTCCTGTATGTCTCATAGGTCCTATACTCTGACTTTCTTTACTCCTTCTTTTCTATCCTTTTCGACAACTCCCTTATATTCCGAACGCTTATGATCTCCATCCCGTCTGAGCGGGCGCTGTCCGCGGGGCAGAAGATCCGTTTTATGCCGATGCGATGGCATTCTTTGATCCTGAGGTCCATGTTTACCGTTTTCCTGATCTCTCCGGTGAGTCCCACCTCGCCGAAGAAGGCGGTCTGCTGGCCGAGGGTGACTTCCTTGTAGCTTGAAAGTATCGATGCGGCCACGGGCAGGTCGATGGCCGGTTCGTTCACCTTCATCCCTCCCGTTACGTTCACGTAAATGTCCCTGTCGAAGAAAGGTTTCCCTACCGTCTTCTCGATGACGGAGATGAGGATGAAAAGGCGGTTTACGTCATAGCCGAGAGAAAGCCGTCTGGGGATGGAAAAATTCGTCTTCTGGGTTATGGCCTGCACTTCGAGGACAATAGGCCGCGATCCGGTGATGCAAGGGAAAAGGCTGCTCCCCTCGCCGATATCACCCCGCTGCGAGATGAAGAATTGGGAAGGGTTCTCAACACTTATGAGACCGTCCCCGGTCATCTGGAATATTCCCACCTCTTCGACGGCGCCGTACCTGTTCTTGATGGTCCTGAGCATTCGATAGGGGAGCATTTTGTCACCTTCAAAGTACAGGACCGTATCGACCATGTGTTCCAGTATCTTGGGACCCGCTATGACACCTTCTTTGGTGACATGGCCTATGAAAATGAGGCTGGTGTCGAGCGCCTTCGTCTCCATTGTGAGCCGCGTGGATACGTCTTTGACCTGACCCATGCTTCCCGGCAGCATGGGAAGCTTGGGGTTATAGACGGATTGGACGGAGTCGACGATGACCAGGGCATAGTGCTCATCGCTGATCGCCGCCAGGATGTCATCGAGGTGATTGGTGATGAGAAAGGCGAAGCCCGCCGTGAGTCCCAGCCTCCTTTTGCGGGATGCCAGTTGCTTCAAGGACTCTTCACCGGATACATAGAGGACCTTGAGGCCCACTTCGGTCATCCTCGCGGCGACCTCAAAACAAAGGGTCGTCTTGCCTATCCCGGGGTCGCCGCCAAGGAGGATGGCGGACCCTATGGTCATGCCCCCGCCAAGGACGCGGTCCATTTCCCCTATGCCCGTTACGACCCTTTCTTCATCGGCAAGTTCTTCGTCGGAGAGGACAACGGGCCGCCGCGGTTCCTTGCCATCTGTTTTTGAGGCGGGCGCGAATTCCTTAAACGTGTCCCATCCCTGGCACATGGGGCATTTCCCCAGCCATTTCAAAGTTTCATATCCGCAGGCAGTGCACGCAAAAAGGGTCTTTTTCGCCATTTTACACCAGGGGTGCCCCTGTATGGAGCTTGATCAACCGGAGTTGATACTCTATGAACCTTATAAGCCATTCTCTCGCTCTGGGAAGTTCCCGGGGAGATACCTCGAAGGTTATCATCCCGTCATATCCCAGCCTTCGGACGGTGTTCAGGAACCTGGCCACGGGAATGTCCCCCCTTCCAAGGAAGAGGTGGCTTTCGTGTGCGCCGAAGTCGCTGAGGTGGATGTTGCGCAGTCTGCCGGTCCTCATAACCTTGATAAAAGGCGCAACGATATCCGTCCCAAAAGTGGCGAGATGCGTCGTATCAAAGGTAAAATAGAGATTGTGCTTCTCGCCGAAAGCGATGAGGTCGTTGATATCGTTCAGAATGTAGGAGGTGAGCATGAGATGCCTGCCCGCCCGGGGCATGTTCTCGATGGTGAGCGCGATATCGGCGCAGTCGAGCTCCTTCTGGAAGTCATGAATGCTATTCAACCATCGGGCAAAGCCTATTTCCATCGTCAGCCACGCAGGCGGATGGAAATTGACGACGCTCGCACCGAGGACGCGGGCGAGGTCGATGGTCCTCTTCAACTCATCCACCTTTGTGCCCCATTTCTTCATCTTGAGAAAGGGGGCATGTAAGGTATGGACGGGAAGGATCTCTATACATGCCTGTACCCTGTCCAGGTAGCCGTCACTCATGAAGCGCTGGTCTATAACGAGTTCACAGCCGTCGAAGCCACCTTCGCGGGCAAGGACAAAGATCTCTTCAATGGGGAGATGGTAGAGGCATCCTGTGGAAAATATATATTTCATACGATAATGATGTTGTCATCAATATCGGTGATTATCCGGCACTTTCCCGACGTATAGTGGATGGTGTTCTCGTATCCGCAGGAACCTTTCTTCGGGAAGACCATTTTCGGTTCGATGGCGAACACGGCTCCGTCCTCTATGGGATAGGTGTGGGTGGCGGCTATGTAAGGGAATTCCGCGAGCTCGATGCCTATACCGTGACCCAGGAACCTCACCTTGTGCGGCTTGTACCCGAGATAGTAGTCTCCGTAACCGGACTTGTCCCCCAGTTCCTTTGAATATTCGAAGAGCTCTTTGCTCGTGTATCCTTCGACGACCTTATCGAGGACCCGGTCATGGATCTCTTTGCAGACATCGTAAGCCCTGACAAAGATATCGGGCATGGAGCCTATCGCATACATCCGCGTCTGGTCCACCTGGTAGCCGTGATAGCAAATGCCGAAATCGATAAGTACGGGTTCGTTCTTCCTTATCTTCTTGAAGCTGGCGCCAACGGGGAATGCCGGGGACAGGCCGAGACCGCCCATGGGGGAATCTGATTGGCTGACGATGCTGCCCGTGCGTCCGCTCAGGATGTGCCAGGTGTAGGCCTCGTAATTGAGAGAGCGGACTCTCAGCAGCCCCTCATGGCCAAGAGACTTTGCATAGCCCTCCATCTGGCCGCCCACCTCGATCTCCGTTGCTCCCTCCCGCAGGAACTCAGGCACTTTCGCATAGACCTTCCTGCCGATCTCAGCGGCCTTCTCCATGAGGCTTATCTCGAAGGCAGACTTACGTTTTCGGATCTCCTTCGTGAGAGGCGAGCAATCAACAAACTCGACATCACCCAGAAGGTCCTTGAACTTGATCACATCGTTGTAAGGTATAACATCGAGCTGCATCCCCAGCCGCTTCATCGGTTTCAGATACTGTGGGATATCCTTGATGGAACGGTAGGGTACGATATTCCCGAGGGGGGATTCCCTCCGTGCCCTCGATATCTCACGCTTGACGAAAAGGATTGGGTCCGAATCCAAAGGAACGAAGAGAAGTGAATCCTGCATCGTCCCCGACAGATAGTAGTAGTCAATTTTGTAATGGAAAAAGGCCCCGTCGAGAGAGGCCTTTTCCATTAACGTCTTCAGTTTCGCGATACGTGAGTCGATCTCTTCTTTGGGTGCGTATTTCATACGTCTTTGCTACTCGTCCTTCCAGACAGCTTTTCTCTTTTCCATGAAGGCGCTGATACCTTCGTTGGCATCCTTTGTCTTCATGCAGCCGTCGAGGTAGCATATCTCCGATGCCCTCAGGGCTTCGAGGAAATTGACGTTGAGCCCTGCCTTGATGGCGCGCTTTGTCCACATGGCCACCGGCCTGCTCTGTTTCAGGAAGTCGGCCATGAACTTTTCCGCCTCTGCCTTGAAGTTCTCCACAGGCAGGACGACGTTGACGAGACCCATTGCCTGCGCCTCTTTCGCGCCTATGATCTTGCCCGTCAAAAGAAGCTCATAGGTGTTCTTGAGTCCGATGATCTTCGGGAACCATGCGGCCGCGATGGGGGGAAACACGCCCACTGCGATCTCAGGCTGACCGATCTTTGCCTTCTCGGAGGCGATGACGATATCACAAAAGCTCATAAGCTCGCATCCGCCGCCGAGTGACCTGCCGTTTACCAGCGCCACCGTCGTGCAGTCGAGCTCTTCCAGGAGCCGGAACATGCGGTGGAAGACCTCGATCATGTCGAGGACCTTGTCCGGGGTGTGGTCGGCCACATCAACGCCGTCACAGAATGCCTTCTCTCCGGCGTGATCGAAGACGAGAAGCTGGATCGTCGGATCTTTCTTGACATCCATGATGGCTTCGTTGATCTCCCTCATCATGAGGATGGTCAACCAGTTCGATACCGGCTCGTTGAGCGTGATCGTTGCAACCTTGCTCTTCTTTTCGAATGTTATATGTGTAAAGGCCATGATGATTCTCCTTCTTTGAAAAAAAATAGGGGGGATGTTATCCCCCCCAGGGTATGTGCGTAATCTACTTCGCCTGCGGTTTCCCGAGGATTTGCTCGAAGTATGCTTCGTTGTTCAGTGCGCCTTCGGCGATGAGCTGGCGGTTCTTTATGAAGTCGATGGTGTCTGCGCCGGTGATCTTCTTGGTGTTGAAGGCGCCGAAGCCTGCGAAGGCCTCGCCCATCATGTTCACTGCCAGCCAGTACCTGTGGTCGTTCTTCATGACATCCCAGTAGGATTTTTTCTTCTGCCTGATACCGTCGATGGATTTCATCAAGCAGCCGGGGAACAGGTTGGCGAATGTCCAGACAACTCTATCAATCTCTGCGTCGATGAGTGAGAAGTCGTACTCGTTGTTTTTCAGTTTCTCATTGACCCAGGCGCGAGCGTCTTTTGCTTCCTGACCCGTCTTGGGTTCGCCGTAAACGATCTCGCCGTCTTTCACGTAGGTGTCGGTTATGACCTGCGGGTTGCGTACCCAGGCACCCTTGTCGTCCTTGAGGACGGGGAGGGCTTTGGAGATGAGGTTCTTGGCTCTCATCTTGTATGCTGACCATGTTTCGCAGCTCACGCAGTTCCACATTGCATCCTCGGCGGTGAGGAACCAGGGGAGGAAGTCTGAGGAACCGCCCACGGGGGCGCTGCCGTGACGGGGACCGGCCTGGCCGAAAATGGCGAGGTCGGAGGAGATCGCGAGGTCGCAGGCAAGGCCGATTTCCTGGCCGCCGGCTACCCTCATGCCGTTTACACGGCTGATGACCGGTTTCTTGCACATGAGGATGGAGTCGACCATGTTGTTGAAGAGTTCCATATATGAGCCGTATTCTTCCGGTCTCATGCTGTAGTACTCTGAGTATTCTTTCGTGTTGCCGCCGGTGCAGAAGGCGTTGGCTCCCGTGCCGGTGAAAATCGTTGCGACAACGGAACGGTCGGTAGAGGAATTTTCGAAGCCGGCGATGACACCCTTCACCATCTCGGTAGTGTAGGAGTTGTACTGGGCCGGGTTGTTAAGCCTGATCCATGCGGTGAACAGACCGGGAATCACATTTCCCTTCAGGTCCTTCAGGGGTCTTTTTTCATAAACTGTGCAGGGAGCTTCCGTGCCCCACCACTGCGTACCATGCCTGTCGTGGTTCTTCATTTCATTTTCTCTTGGCATCCATTCTAATCCCATACTTTCCTCCTAAAAGTTTTTGTGTAAAACCTTAAAAATCAGGTTTCAGGACAACGCGTTTCGCAGGCGAGCCTGCTTTGTGTATCTCGTCAAAGGTTGCCGCGATCGTGCTCATGGGCCGAACCTCTACAAAGGGATCGATCTGGATCTTCTTGTTGAGGACCATGTCGAGGACGATCGGGTAGTACTCGGGCAGACAGCCCCAGGTACCGATGACCTCTGCGTCGAAGGCCATCAGTTTGGAGAACATATATTCGCTCTTCGCCATGCCGAAGCCGACGAGAACGAGCTTGCCCACGAAGGAGAGTAGGTCGAGGGCGAGGTCCTGGCCGGCCTTGGAGCCGGTAACCTCGAAGATCTTCCAGCCTGTATTGGCAAGGCCATTGGATTTGCAGATGGTTCTCCATTCGCCGACGACATCTTTGTTGGTCTTGTCGAGGGTGCTGATGACATAATCGCAACCATAGTCGAGGGCCCTTTTCAGTTTCTCGGGGTTCCGGGCGATACCGATGACGGTCTTCGCGCCGAGTGCCTTGACGGTCTGGGCCATGTATACGCCTACGCCGCCGGTTGCGCCGATGATGATGACATTGTCACCAGGCTGAAGGTCTGCTCTCTTGGACGCCTGATACGGGGTGGTAACTGCGTCTGCTACAACGGCAAGCTGTTCCAGCGCGTAGCCTTTCTTGTCCTGGACAAGACAAAGGTCGATCGTCGGAACGACGATGTGGCTTGCGAAACCGCCGTAGACGCCTATTGAGTTGCCGGGCATCTTCTGAGCCAGGCACCTGTTGCCCCGGCCTGTCTTGCAAAGGATGCACTGTCTGCAAGGCATAACGGCGGGGATGATCACCTCTTTGCCGATCCAGGCGGGATCGCCGGCGATAACGGTACCGGCTATCTCGTGGCCCAGCGCCAGGGGCGGTTTGCTGACGGTGGGAACGCCGTCAAAGAAATATCCAAGGTCGGTGTGGCATACGCCGCACCCGGCGATCTCAACCAGGACTTCGCCTGCCTTCAGTTCCGGAACGGGAATCTCTGCCATTTCGAGCTTGCCCGGAGTGGTCTCTTTCGTCTCTCTGTTGAATACGGTGGGTTGCACCATCTGCCACTGCTTTATTGTTTTTGGTACATCAGCCATTACAACACCTCCTTATATATTTGAGTGAACGTTGATCACCTCCCTCAATTTTTACGTCATTCCGTAACCGCCATCTACGCACAACAGCTGGCCCGTGATGTAACGGGCGTCATCGGAAGCAAAAAATACGAAGGCCGGTGCGACATCTTCCGGATCCGCGTATCGTCCAAGAAGGATACGTTTTGTGTAGATCTCTTTGAGTTTCTCATCCGTCGATATGGTATGGGTCATTTCAGTGGTGACGATGCCCAGGGAAATGACGTTGGCAGTGACGTTGAATTTGGCGAGCTCCCGTGCCATCGATTTGGTCATGGAGATCACCCCGCCCTTGGCGGCGCTGTAGTTGATCTGGCCGATGGTGCCGACCACGCCGGCAACGGAGGTCACATTGACGATCCTGCCGTAGCTCTGCTGCATGAAGTATTTCGATGCGGCCTTCGCCATGAGCCAGGGGCCTCGCATCTGAACATTCACCACCTCGTCCCAGGTTTCCACGCTCATTTTGTGCATCATCGAAGGCTTGGAAATACCTGCATTGTTGATGATGATGTGGACTGACCCGAAGGCCTCGGCGCAGGTCTCGACTATCTTCTGCGCGTCCGCTTCCTGACCGACGTCGCCCTTCACGGCGACGGCCTTCCTGCCCATCCCCTTGATGATCTCGACTACCTCGTCGGCTGCCTTCTGGTTCCCGGCGTAATTGATGACCACATTGGCGCCTTCCTGAGCGAAGGCCACGCTGATGGCCCGTCCAACACCCCTACCGCCGCCCGTTACAATTGCGTTCTTACCCTCTAACTTCATAACGGCCCTCTCCTTTTCGTCGTTTTCTAACTTCTACCAAGGTGCTGCAGTTCATTTGTGAAAATTTTTATAAACTTAATATTATCTTTCAGGCGGGAGCTATGTCAAGATAAAAAGTCTTGATATTAAGGGTGTTCCGGCTTTTCACAAGGCGTCGCCGCGATGTTGTCAACCGGAAAATGAAGATGGTGTTTTGTTTTCTGTGAAGACAGTCGCCTAGAGAGTTTTTAGCTTGAAAAAATCCCGGATATGGTTAATCATTGGAAAGACTGAAAAATCCATCTTAGAGGCTTTCCATAGTGGGAAAACAGGGGCGTCTCCGTCTCACCGTTCTATGCGAGAATGTCATCGCAGACCTTCGCGGCATAGGGGAGCATGGCCTGGCCGTCTACGTTGAGGCCGAAGACGGGGCGTATCTGCTTGACACCGGTTCCGGCATTGGCATCCTCGGGAACTCCCTGACCTTTGGGAGGGACCTGCGGTCGATACAAAAGGTCCTGCTGAGCCATGGCCACTACGATCATACCGGCGGATTGAAGGATGTCCTTGGCGTGACGGGGCCCATAGAGGTTTACGGTCACCCCGCCATTTTCGAGGAAAAATACGCCCTGGAGCATGATGGGAAAGATGTGAAGGCCCGCTTCATAGGCATACCCGACAGGAGGGAATCCCTCGAAAGCTGCGGCGCCGATTTCCGCCTGAGCTCCTCTTTTCGGGAGATCACAAGCGGGATATATCTCACCGGCGAGATACCGAGGCTCTCATTTTTCGAGGTGGGCGACAGGCGCCTCGCGGTCAAAAAGGGGGAGGTGTACGATGTTGACACCGTGCCCGATGATCAGGCCCTTGTTATATCCACGGAAAAGGGGCTCGTTGTCGTTCTCGGATGCGCCCACGCGGGAATGGTGAACACCCTCGAACATGTGCGCGGCAGTCTTCCCGGTTTCCCCATCCACGCCGTTATCGGAGGCACCCACTGGGGGATCCTTCCCGAGGATGCCGTGGACGCATCGATAAAAGCCATCAAGGAAATGGAGATCGACACGATAGGCGTGTGTCACTGTACAGGCATAGGCTATGCGACAAAGCTGATGGGGGAGCTCGGCAAACGAGGTTTCTACGCATCGGTGGGCACGGTGTTCGAGGTGTGAAGGGGCGTACGGGTCTCCGCTTCGCGCAAACGGGCATAGGGTCTTCCATTCCGTCATTCCGGCGAAGGCCGGAATCCAGGAAAAATTGCGGGTCGGGAGGCTGTTCCGGTAGAGGTATGCTTCCCTGGCGGTGATGCCCGTTTTTCTAAAGACGTACGCGGTCCGGAAGTCCGGGAAAGCTTTTCCCGGATGTTTCTTGAGCAGGTGAAGACACGCCCCGGTGTTGGTTGGCGGGGCTATGATAAGGAGGAATGTATGTCTGTTGTATTGGAATCTCTGAAGGACGATGTTTTTACCATCACGTTGAACAGGCCGGACAAGAAGAACGCCATGGATTACGACCTTCTCAAGGGTCTTTACGAGGCGCTGAAGAATGCTGCCAGGGAGAAGGCACCTTTTGTCGTTATACGGGGATCGGGCGGGGCATTTTGCTCCGGCGGCGACATAATCGCCTTCAAGGACGCCGAGGACGCTGAGGCGCTCATCGACGCCGAGGCGGGTGTCCTTAACGAGAGTATAAAGATGATCCGCAATGTCCCTGCCATCGTCATAGCCGTCATGGAAGGCGTGGCCGTTGGGGCCGGGGTGGGTCTGGCCCTTGCCTGCGACCTTTCCATCGCAACGAAAAAGACCATTATGAACATGGGGTATCGCAGGATCGGGCTCACCCCGGACGGAGGAGGCAGCATCCTGTTGCCCCGCCTTATCGGGGCAAAGCTCTTCAACGAGCTCTACCTCCTTTCCCGGAATGTTACCATGGATGAGGCAAAGGGCCTGGGGCTCGTCAATGTTGTCTGTGATGACGCCGAGGTGGACGGGAAACTTGAAGAGCTTATCCGTTCCCTGAAGGCCCTTCCCATGGAGACGATGGGCAAATACAAGGACCTCGTAAACCGTTCCCTCTTCTTCGGCCTGGAGACGCATCTCGACCTCGAACGACGCTATGTGGCCGACCTTGCCGCAGAACCTCTCTTCAAGCAGAGGCTCGATGAGTTCTTCAGGAGGAAATAGGACGTGAAGGGCCTCTATCTCTTTGCGATAGCGGCCTACATCTGTATCCTGTGGCTCACCGGGATCTACGTGACGAGAAAATCCCGGTCGGCAGACGCGTATCTCGTCGCATCGCGGGGGCTTTCGGTGCCCTTCATCGCCGTCCTCATAGCCGGTACGTGGATAGGAGGTGTGTCCATCGTGGGGATGGCGCAGGGTTCTTTCATACACGGCCTTTCCGCGCTGTGGTTCCAGGCCGGGATCTGGGCAGCCATGTTCGTTACCGCCATGATCCTGCCCAGGGTGCTTTCGGGCAAGAAGACCTATTCCATCCTCGATGTCGTGGGCGGACTTTACGACAGGAAGACGACGCGGCTTGCCGGTGTCCTCCAGCTTGTCTTCTCCATATGGATCGTTACCATGCAGATCGTGGGCGGCGGCGCCATACTGTCCGTTCTCACGAAGGGGGCGATTTCGTACAATCAGGGCATGGTACTCACAACCGTCGTTTTTACGCTCTACAACGTCATGGGCGGGTTTGTGGCCACCGCCTATACGAACCTCATCCACATCTGCGCCATCGTTTTCGGCATCTTTCTCGGTGGCTTCTATGTCATATTCTCGACGGGCGGGCTCGAGGCCATGGCACAGGGCGGCCACTACTACACTCCCTTCGGGGACCTCGGGCTCTCACAGGCGCTGACCTGGGCCTTCATCAATTTCACCCTGGGGGTTCTTGCGCAACCCGTCATCAATACCGCATCATCCGCGAGGACCCTCGCGGACGGGAGGAAGGGGATCATCATCGGAAACCTTATCGCCATTCCCGTGGTCATCATGGCGGCCCTCTGCGGCATAGTCGCGAAGTACCGCTTCCCGGAGATCAATTCCCTTGCCGCTCTGCCGTCGCTCATAGCCATTGTGCCGCCCTACGTGGCGGTTTTCTTTCTCATCAGCATGTGGGCGCCCCTCATGAGCTCCGGTTCGCCCTTCCTGATGGGTGCGACGACGCTTGCCGTGAAAGGCTATATAGCGCCCCTTCTCAACATGGAGAACGACAGGAGGATACTTCTCGCGTCGCGTCTGACGACGCTCGTCATCGGCGCGTTATCCCTCACCCTCGGGTTCTTCGTGAGAGAGATCCTGCGCGAGGTAACCTGGCTTGCGGTTTTCCTGAGCGCCATCGTTTACATTGTCTTTGTCGGGTGGTTCGCAAAGGGCATGAAAAGCGCCTTCGCCTTTGCAGCGCTTCTCGGCACTGTCGTCATCATGGCGGTTTCCTTCGCTGCGGGACTGCAAAGAATGATCCACCCCCTGTGGCCCGTTACGGTTTATGTTGCCATCGTGACGGGGATCGGTCTTCTGACGCGCGAAAAAAGCACCGGCGGTGCTTAAATGCTTGTGCAGCCCCGGGCTATGTGGTATTAATGACGGTATATCCGCGAAATACAAAGAAAAGCAAAACTTTACACGATGAGGAGGATCTATGAATCTGGTGGAACGGGCAAAAGACATCATATTGAAGCCCACGGCAACGTGGGAAACGGTCAAGACCGAGCAGACAACCGTCAGGGAGCTCTTCACCTCCTATGCCGCAATACTCGCCATCATCCCGTCCGCCGCCGCCTTCATAGGGATGTCTCTTATAGGCACCTCGATGCTTGGCATCCATTTCCGCATCCCCTTTGTATCGGGTCTCATTCACGCCATTATTTCCTATATTCTGACGCTTGTCGGGGTCTATGCCGTTGCGTTTGTGATCGATTCCCTTGCGCCCACCTTCAATTCCCGCAAGGACATCCTCTCAGCGGTTAAGGTTGCCGTCTTCTCTTTCACACCGGCCTGGATAGGCGGGATATTCATGATCATACCCACGCTGGGCATCCTCACTCTTCTGGCGTCGCTTTACGGACTGTATCTTCTCTACACCGGTCTGCCCGTACTCATGGGAACGCCGAAGGAGAAAACACTGGGGTATTTCGTCGTTGTTATCATCGTCAGCATCGTCGTTTCCCTCATCATCAACGTTCTTGCCCGCCTTGCGCTTCCCTCGGGTCCAATGATGCTGCCCTAGGGGAGGGGAGGTTACCAGTTACACCCGTTTCTTACTTCATATAAGTATCGCTGCTCACCGAACCGAGCAGTCACAGTGATGTGAAAATAACAATGGCGTTCTGAGAGGATTCAGAGCGCCATTTCCATTCTTATGGTTGCCAGACGAAGGCGTCCTGGACTTGATTGCAATAGGTCCACGACGCCTTCTTTATTTAATGCAGGAGGCTTAAAGATGAAAAGATTTCTCGCACTACTCGTACTTTTCGGTTTGTTCGTGATGCCTGCGGGTGTTGTCTGCGCTCAGGTCGAGACGGGACAGGGGGCGGCGCCGGTCGCGGCGCAGACCGCCCCCGCGGAATCGGCGGCGCCGAAAGCCGACACCGGTGACACGGCATGGCTTATCGTTGCCACCGCTCTCGTCATGCTCATGACCCCGGGCCTCGCATTCTTCTATGGAGGGATGGTGGGAAAGAAGAACGTGCTGGGCATTCTGATGCAGTGCTTCACGATCCTTTGCCTTATAAGCGTTCAATGGGTTCTTTACGGCTACAGCCTTTCCTTTGGCCCCGGAAAGGGTTTCTGGGGAGGGTTCGAGTGGGTCGGCCTCAAAGGAGTAGGGCTTGCGCCCTATGCGGACTACGCCGCGACCATCCCCCACCAGCTCTTCATGGTTTTTCAGATGATGTTTGCGGTCATCACCCCGGCCCTTATCATCGGGGCATTTGCCGAGCGGATGAAGTTCGGCGCCTTTGTTGCTTTTACGATACTATGGGCGACGTTCGTCTATGACCCGGTGTGCCACTGGGTCTGGGGAATCGGAGGATGGCTCAGGGAACTGGGGGCCCTTGATTTTGCCGGGGGAACCGTCGTGCATATCAACGCCGGCATAGCCGCGTTCGTGACGGCGATATTCATCGGAAAGCGCAAGGGCACCAAGAGCCACGCGATCCTTCCCCACAACCTGCCTTTTACAATCCTGGGCACGGCTCTTCTGTGGTTTGGATGGTTTGGCTTCAACGCGGGAAGTTCACTGGGAGCGAACGATATAGCTGTGAATGCGTTCGTTGTCACCAATACCGCCGCCGCCGCCGCGGGCATGACCTGGGCCGTGATAGACTGGATCTTCAACAGGAAGCCGACGATGCTTGGCATGGCGACGGGGGCGGTGGCGGGTCTTGTCGCCATAACGCCGGCTGCAGGGTTCGTAAGCGCACTTTCGGCCATTCTCATAGGCGTGTTCGTAAGCATCTTCTGCTACATGGCCGTTGCCTTCATCAAACCCAGATTCGGCTATGACGATGCCCTCGATGTCTTCGGAGTCCATTGCATAGGAGGTATCTGGGGGGCCTTGGCCACGGGGCTGTTTGCCTCGAAGGCGGTCAACCCGGCGGGAGCTGACGGGCTTTTCTTCGGTAACCCGAAGCAATTCCTCATCCAGGTGATCGCCACGGCGGTGACCATTGCCTACAGCTTTGCCGCCAGCTTTGTCATCTACAAGGTTATCGACCTCGTCATGAAGGTGCGGGTGCCGGAAAAGGACGAGATCGCCGGTCTTGACCTGACACAGCATCACGAGAAGGCATACACGATCTTGGAATAAGGAGGGAGAACAATGAAGCTCATAACAGCGATCATACAACCCGACAGGCTCGAGTCGGTGAAACAGGAGCTTTACAAAGAGGACGTCAACCTCATCACTGTAAACGAGGTCCTGGGACACGGAAGGCAGATGGGCGTTACCGAGGTATACCGCGGGGTGAAGGAGATGGGCAACCTTCTGAGGAAGATCCGTCTCGAGATAGCCGTGAACGAAGACTTCGTCGAAAGAACCATCTCCGCCATCATCAGGGGCGCCCAGACCGGTGAAACCGGCGACGGCAAGATCTTTGTCATCGACCTCGTGGAATGCGTCCGGATACGGACCGAAGAGAGAGGAAGGGAGGCAATAGGATAAAAATGACGGTTCCAGGTCCCAGGTTTCAGGTAGAAGACAAAGGCATCTTACGTATGTAAAAAAGCCTGCACGTGCTTTTGACCCTGAACCCGGAACGGACTTCTCCTCCTGAAACCTGGGACCTGGAACCGTCATTGCTGTTAACCTCGAATATTTTGTTGTAAGTTGGTGGTCGTTGCATTATACTGTGTCCGTACATCGACGTACAGATCCCTCAACGACCTCAGAGGGGTTTTCAAAAAACGAACAAAGCCGTTCAAAATCAGTCAACGTCTTGGACTTAAGAGCCTTAACAGGCATTATGCGAGGTATGTCTTGGCATATTCAGACAGTTTGAGACACTTCCTTATAGTCAAAGTTGTTCCCCTGAACGTTCTTGACGGGGAGTCGGAGAGTATGGCCGACACGGCCCTGGGTGGAGTTTCCAATAGGCGGGACTTCACAGGCGACTGAGACGGAAATCCCCTTTGCAGGATTTCCTGTCGGGAGACGCGGGAGAAAAGAGGCAGGATGATATGGAAAAAAGACTGCTGATAATAAAACAGGTTGAGCAGGAAGGTCCGGGACGCATAGCGGAACTCTTCTCCGAGGACGGGTGGGGCGTGGAGACCTTTGAGCTGTCGGGAGCCGGGACCCCGCTTCCTCATGACCTTGATGATATTGGCGGGATAGTCATCCTTGGGGGACCGATGAACGTTTACCAGGAGGACGCCTACCCGTTCTTGAAGGACGAAGAATCTCTCATACGGCGTGCCCTTATCGATGAGGTGCCTCTTCTCGGGATATGTCTTGGCGCGCAGCTCATTGCGAAAACCTGCGGTGCCGCCATAATGAAGGCGCCGAAAAAAGAGATCGGGTGGTTTACCGTGATGAAGACATCCGAAGGCTTGAAGGATAACCTCTTCAGGGGTAATCCCCAGCATATGACCGTTTTCCAGTGGCATGAGGACACCTTCGACCTTCCCGGCGACGGTGCCCTTCTTGCAAAAGGCCGGGTTTGTACCAATCAGGCCTTCAGGGTAGGGCACAACGCCTACGGTCTTCAGTTCCACATCGAAGCGACATCGGAGATGGTGGAAAAGTGGATGAGGAATGAAAGTGAGATCGATGTGAAGAAGATCCTCCGTGACGGCAGAAAACTCATGGAAGACTTTGCCGATCAGGGGAAGAGGGTCGTCAACAATTTCAAGCGGATCGTTGAGTCTTCCCTGCGATACCGCAGGGTCGTGGCGCGGTTTGTGGATGAAAGCAGGTGGCTGGAACAACGACAGATAAACTGGTGGGAGGCGGTCTGAAGGAAGACCGCAAGGGAGATTGCCAGGTGTCGCCTGGCAGGTGAAGGTGCGAACATTGAAAAATCAGATTCCTCAAATATATCTCTTTCACTGTGCAGCGGGCTACGATCAGAAGGAATTGATGCGCAGTTGTTCCCGTCAGGATGATGAAATCAGGATGGTCGCACTGCCCTGTTCCGGAAAGCTGGATATTCTTTACGTGACCAAGGCCTTTGATACCGGCGCCGACGGTGCCGTGATCATGATATGCGGGGAAGGTCAGTGCCGCTACATGGAAGGCAACATACGGGCCAGGAAACGGGCACAGGCCGTCGACGAATTACTGCAGGAGGCCGGGCTTGGAAAAGGCCGGACGAAAGTGATTCAGATGGACGACGAGGGCATAGCGGGAGCTATCCATAAATTAGAAGATTTCCGACTTCAGATAAGGACGATGGTCCGGAACGCCGCGGCCAGCGGAGTCGACAGTTCTTCGTCAGTATAACACCAAGGAGCACGGGGCATGAGACCTGAAAGTAAGCTAGCAGCTAAGATAAGCGGCAAAGAGTTCATCTTCACCGCCGAGTATTTGCCGGTCGCCGGTACCGTTCTGGGGATGGATCCCAAAATCTTTGGCGGCGGCGTGACGGCGGTAAATGCGGCCGACAACCACTATGGCGTATCCATGTCCAGCCTTGCGGCATCCCTGGCCTTACGCCAGGCGGGCATCGAACCGGTGCTGCAGATAATAACGAGGGACCGCAACCGCATCGCGCTTCAATCGGATCTGCTCGGAGCCGCGCATCTCGGCATCAGGAATGTGCTGTGCCTGTCCGGCTTTCACCAGACACTCATGGGCTGCGGCGAGGCGGCCAACGTCTTCGACGTCGATTCCATTCAGCTCGTAGATATTGTCAGGAAGATGAACGGCGGTCAGATGCTTGACGGCACGAAGATCCGGGGAGATTTTGCCATGCTGATAGGCGCTGCAGCCAACCCGGACCTGAAGCCGCTCGAGCTGAACGTTCTGAGGTTGGGCAAGAAGATAGCCGCTGGCGCCGATTTTATTCAAACACAGGCGGTATTCGACCCGGACAGCTTCAAGTTCTGGCTGGAAGCTGTCCGTGACGCGTCCCTTGCCGACAAGACCGCGATCCTTGCCGGCGTCCTGCCTTTGAGGAGTGCCGCCCGGGCCGCGGAACTGGCCGCCACCCATACCGACTTCGTTATCCCGGAGAGCATCATCGACCGGCTGACTGCTGCCGGTGATGCCGCGGCCCAGGAAAAGGAAGGCGTAAGGATCGCAGCCGAGATCATAAACAAGCTCAAGGGTCTTGAGGGGCTAAGAGGTGTCCATATTCTTTCGGGCGGCAGTGAGTCGAGCGCAGGCGCACTGCTGGCGGCTGTATCCAAATGATAGAGGCGGAATGAAATGCCGAAGAAATATCATATAGACACGAGTAAGATCCCACCGAGGCTGCCGAAGACAGGCAAGTTCGGGATCGTCGACTGGCGCGAGGACTGTGCCCGGTGTCACAACTGTGTGAAGAAGTCGTGCGTCTACGACCGCTACCGGCAGGAAATGCAATTTATCAAGGACCTGAATGAATTCAGCGCCATGTTCTTCGAATGCATGGGTTGTTTTTCCTGTGTGCAGAAGTGCACGAAAGGGTTGCTGGCCCTGACGGTGAATCCCGAATACGAGCGCATGGGAAACGGGTACTATACACCCGATATCATCCTGACGACATGGAACCAGGCGGAGACCGCCGGTATTCCCGTTTCCGGGGCCGGGTACAGGGGCAAGTTCACGGGCGCCGGTTTCGATTCCATGTGGACCGACATGTCGGAGATCGTTCGTCCCACCCGCGACGGCATTCACGGACGGGAATACATCAGCACCTCCGTTGACATCGGGAGAAAGCCCAAGCTGCTTTCATTTGAGAACGACAGGCTGGCCACGGTGTTGCCGCCACTGGTGGACCTGCCGGTTCCGATAATAATCGACAGGTTTCCCGAGGAATACCGTTTCCCCAACCTCCTGCCGATGTTGCTTGCCGCCGCCGCAAAAACGGGTACGCTGGTGATCGTCGACTGGGATGAGCACGGTCTTCCGGGGGATCTTGAAGACAAATACCTGTCGAACATAGTCTTCCATATCGGCAAAGATGCGCCACCACCACCACCGGAGATCCTGAGGAAGACCCGTCTTGTTGAGCTTGCCGACGACGCGGAAGTCGAGCAGCGGATAAAGGAGATCAAGGCCGTCAACCCGGATCTGGTTGTCGCGGTGAGGGTTGAACTGGACGCCCGCGGCGAAGACAGAGCCATCGAGCTTGCCCGTAACCCCGTTGTCGAAGTGATACATATCGTGTCCGATATCAACGGCAATCAGACGGGAGTGGGAAATCCCAGATTCATAAAGGACATGACGCGGCATATCCATACATCCCTCGTGAGGGATGGTATTCGTGATGAAGTGACCATCATCGCCGGAGGCGGGATCGCCCTGGCGGAACATATGGCGAAAGAGATCATCTGCGGCGCCGATGCGGTGACCATTGATATGCCGTTATTGATCGGCCTTGAGTGCCGCTTGTGCGGGAGTTGCCGCGATGGTTTCGAGTGCCCGGCAAAGATCGATAGTATTACCGCCCGGTACGGGGTGGGACGTATGACGAATCTCATCGCGGTCTGGCATGACCAGTTGATCGAGGTTATGGGAGCGATGGGGATGCGTGAGGCCCGCCGTCTGCGCGGCGAGACCGGCCGTGCATTGTTCTTTGAAGACATTGAGGAGGAGACCTTTGGAAGGCTCTTTGGCAAAAGAATCAGCGCTTAAGGAAATCCTGCCTGAGAACACCACGAAGACCCTGGTGCCGCAGGTTGAGGTAACCCGTGACGTAAAGCCGGCGCCCCCGCGCTATCGCAACGAGATCGCCAAATATATCATTCGCCGCAGCAGTGATTGCACGCTCTGCGGCAAATGTGCCGAGGTATGTCCCCACGGCGTGCATGTGTTGAAGCCGGGTTACAGGCTGTTCTCCGCTCCCCATCTGAATGTCTGCGTGGGTCCTTCCTGCGGGAACACAGATCATTACTGTATAGACCTGTGCCCGAACAAGGCGCTGCAGATGGTCGAAAATCCCATGTTGAAGGGGATGGGCGACTACCGCTGGACCCCGGACATGCTGATGGCCACGTGGACAATGGCGGAAACCGGTGAGGCGCCGTCGCCTGAATACGGCTACGACTATGAGACCGGGGCTTCCGGGGGTGGTTTCGACCGCCTGCGGTTCACATTCCCCGAAAAACCGCCCATGGAATTGCGGGACGACGAGATAGACACCAGCATCGTGCTCAACAGGCGAAATGACGGTCGGCCGCAGGTAAAGATCGATGTTCCGTGGTACGGCGGAGGCATGTCCTTCGGCTCCGTCAGCAACGTCGTCCAGCTCTCCAAGGCGCGGGCCGCGGTTGCTTTCAACACCTTTACCTGTACCGGTGAGGGCGGCTACATGGAACGCATGAAGCCCTATGACGACCACGTCATCACCCAGATAGCCACCGGTCTTTTCGGTGTTCGCGAAGAGACGATACAGCGTGTCCGCATTGTCGAGTTCAAGTACGCCCAGGGGGCGAAACCGGGTCTCGGCGGCCACCTGCTCGCCGACAAGGTCACCCCGGCGGTCGCAAAGATGCGGGAAACGGTCTTGGGCATTTCGCTCTTTTCGCCTTTTCCCTTTCACAGTGTCTATTCCATCGAAGACCATCAGAAGCATATCGACTGGATCAAACACATAAACCGGCGGACCCTGATCTCCACCAAGGTGTCGACACCCAATGACGTGGACATGGTTGCCGTGGGCAGCTACTCCGCCGGCACGCACATAGTGCACCTCGATGGCGGGTATGGCGGCACGGGTGCTGCGCCCGACATAGCCAAGAAGAACATCGCCATGCCCATCGAATACGGCATCGTGAAGGTCCATCGCTTCCTGACGGACGAGGGGATTCGCGACAAGGTCACGTTGATCGCCAGCGGCGGGCTGCGTACGGCCCATGACATAGCGAAGGCGATCGCGCTGGGGGCCGACGGTGTTGTCGTCGGCACCTCCGAGCTTGTCGCGCTCGGCTGCATACGGTGCTCGCGGTGTGAAAGCGGCCGCGGCTGTCCGCGCGGCATTGCAACCACCGATCCCGAGCTTGCGGGAGACGTGGACCTTGAATGGGGCACACAGCGGATCATCAACCTCTACAGTGCCTGGCGAAAAGAGCTGGTTGACATACTGAAACGGTTCGGCATGCGCAGTGTCAACGAACTGCGCGGACGGACCGACCTCCTGGTGCACCTTGACTATACAAACGACGTGGAGACCAAATAAATGAATAGCGGGATTATCGAAAAACTCTTGCGTTCCCGACAGCGACTCATAGAAGAGCTGCATATACCGTTCCCTGCCTCGTACAAAGGTGAAGAAGAGGGCGGCTGCGGCGTCGTTGGTTTCTGTGCCACCGAACCCGTTGCCGCCCGTCATATTCATGAGCCGTCGCGGCAGATGCATAACCGCGGCAACGGCAAGGGCGGCGGGATCGCCGCGGTAGGTTTCATACCGGAACAGCTCGGGGTGACCCGCGAGGTCCTTGAGGCCTTTTACATGATGCATATCGCGTTCCTTGACAACGGTATCCAGCAGGAACTGGAACAGAAATACATCACCCCGTATTTTGAGGTGGAGACCTCGTCGAGACTGGATACCGTGGCCGATTGGACGACGATCCCCTCACTGGAGGCCAAGCCCCCCGATGTCATGCGCTATTTCGTCCGCGTGAAACCGGTGGTTCTCGATTCCTTCATCACAAAGAACGGATTCGGTCAGTTGTTGCGGGAGGATGCGGAAGGCGAGTTCCTCGCCCAGCAAAGCGTCAGGCTGAACCAGGAGTACTACGCTTCACTGGGCGACAAGAAAGCCTTTGTCATGTCCTACGGCAGGAATATCATGATCCTGAAGGTGGTCGGATACGCGGAATCCATCACCGATTACTACAAGATCGACGATCTGAAGGCGCATGTCTGGATCGCTCATCAGCGTTTCCCCACCAAGGGACGGGTCTGGCATCCGGGCGGTGCCCATCCCTTCGGGGCTATCAATACGGCGCTCGTCCATAACGGCGATTTCGCGAACTACAGCTCTGTTTGCGAGTATCTGGCGCAGCGTCATATCTACCCCCAGTTCCTGACCGATACCGAGGTCTCGATTCAGATATTTGACCTCCTCAACAGGACATACGGGTATCCCCTGGAGTACATCATCGAGGCATTGGCCCCCACCACGGAACTGGATTTCGACAGGCTCCCGAAAGAGAAACAGGCCATATACCGCGCGATCCAGGCGACACACATCCACGCCTCCCCGGACGGCCCCTGGTTCTTCATCATCGCCCGTACTTTGCAGACGGCCGACAAATTCCAGCTCATGGGGATCACCGATACCTCCATGCTCCGCCCGCAGGTCTTCGCCTTTGCCGACGGAGAGGTGCAGGTGGGTCTCATCTGTTCCGAAAAACAGGCGATCGATGCGACATTACTCAGCATGTCGAAAGATGACGGCCGCATCTGCCCCATCGCCGACAAATACTGGAACGCCCGGGGCGGCAGTTCGACGGACGGCGGGTCCTTTATCTTCACACTTGAGCAGGGTGAGGCCGGCAGGTACCGAATGAGCTGCACCGATAAGTTCGGGGTTCCCGTGAAACTGCCCGCCGGGACGGAAGTCGGTAATCTGGCTGAAGCCATAGCGCTGTCCCGAGGCAATGGTGACGGGATTGCAAGCGGTATGAGGGAGCGCTTCGACGCCGACAGCAGCGCCGTCTTCCGCTATTTTACGGATAACATCGTCGAATGGTCCCTGGCGGATGTCAGTCGGGCCTGTGAGGCGCTCATCGCTGCGTCCGAAGATTCGAACCGGTTCGCCGGGGCCATAGAAGTGCTGACGCTTCTCAACGACCGGCGATATGATGTGGGCACGAAAAAGCGCAAACACGTTCTCCACCTCGTCCGTACCGCGTTGCGCCGTCTGTTTTCCCGGCTCCCTTCGATCGCGGAAGATATACCGGCAAGCGAATTCCGGATGATCAATTACAGCTCCCGGGACCGGTTAAGAGGGCCCCATGCGGGCGAGACGGCGCTGGTGATCGACACACTCGGTT
>Ga0351920_1047_pt1 | contig 30146 bp, 26 predicted proteins | sample BONcelHT113001C8_FD_206854 | JGI IMG/M metagenome (GOLD analysis project Ga0351920, IMG submission 206854) | Enriched cells from coal bed in the Powder River Basin, Montana, United States - BONCAT cells T11 rep2 HSBNCT.T11.300.1.C8 ... | reverse complement strand
TGGGAAAAAGAAAAGGGGCCTCTCGCTGAGAAACCCCTGTTAATTTGAAATGGTCGGGATGACTGGATTCGAACCAGCGGCCCCTTGCTCCCGAAGCAAGTGCGCTACCAGGCTGCGCTACATCCCGACGAAGGGTTTATATAGCCTTTTGACGGTGTTTTGTCAATAGGTTATCATGGTCTTTCCTGCTACCGCAGTCCGTTCAGAAATTCCGGTTGTCGAACATCCGCTGCGTCTGGCGTTCCGAGTGGGGCGTGGTTCCGTGTGAGGCGATCTCGTAATAGAAGGTCCCTTACTTATCCCCTGAGTCAATGTGTCGTGATGACTTGCGGGGGCTTGTTGTGGCGGTATGGCTTGTAGATAAATGGTGAAAATTCTTCGGCGGAGACCGGTGTACTGAAAAAATATCCCTGCATTTTCCAGCAACCCAGAGCGTAAAGAAAGCGCATCTGTTTCTCGGCTTCAACCCCCTCGGCAATGACGTTCAGCCCGAGGCTCTTCGCCATGGTGATTATCGCCTTGGCTATCGCTGAATCGTCGTGGTTGACGGTGATGTCGCTGACGAAGGACTGGTCAATCTTCAGGGTATGTATGGGGAGTTTCTTTAAGTAGGAGAGGGAGGAATAACCGGTGCCGAAATCGTCGATGGAGATGTGCACCCCAAGATTGCTCAGACGGCGTAGGGTGCGGATGACGGTTTCCAAATCATGCAGAAGCAGTTCTTCCGTTACCTCCAGTTCGAGCCAGCGGGGCGCGAGTTGGGTTTCGCGAAGGACATTTTCAACCATGTCAGCCAGGTTGTCGCTCTGTACCTGGCGGGGGGACAAATTTACAGCCACTCGCTGGTTGGGATGCCGGGCACCCTGCCAGGCCTTGTTCTGGGCGCACGCGGCTCGAAGCGCCCATTCGCCCAAAGCCATAATCAGCCCTGTTTCCTCCGCTAAATGAATAAACTGGTTTGGCAGGACAATCCCCAGCACCGGGTGCTGCCAGCGCAGCAGCGCCTCAACGCTGAAAATTCGGCCGGTTTTGACATTTACCTCGGGCTGGTAGTTGAGAAAGAATTCTCCCCTTTGCTGTGCCATGCGAAGGCTGTTTTCCATATCATGCCGCCAGGCGGCATGTGTATCCATTGACGGGTTGTAAAGATGATAACGGTTTCGCCCCTGTTCCTTGGCGCAGTACATGGCCATATCGGCGTTCTTGATGAGGGTTTCTCCGTCATCACCGTCGTTTGGAAAAAGACTGATGCCTATGCACGTGTTGATAAACAACTCGCGGTCGGGAATAACAAAGGCTAACGCAAAAGCGTCGATGATCTTTCGTGCGACGTTGACCGCCTCCTGTGCGGAATCGAGATCGGGCAGAAGAATGATGAACTCATCGCCACCGCGGCGTGAGACCATTTCCTCATCGCGGCGACAGCACTGTTTGAGCCGGAGCGCCACAGCCTTCAGTAACTGATCGCCGACGGCATGCCCAAGGGTATCGTTGATCACCTTGAATCTGTCGAGGTCGAGAAAAAGCACCGCCAATAATCTTTTGTGACGCTGCGCATGCGCCAGCGACTGGTGGAGGATCTCTTTGAACAGCTGCCGGTTGGGAAGACCGGTCAGGGAATCGTAATAAGCCATCTGCAGGATATACTCGTTCTGCAGCCGGAGTTGTCTCGCCATCTGTATATCTTTGAGCAATTCTTCGATTGCGGCAGTGAGTTTCTCGTTTTTAATCGGTTTCAACACGTAGTGATTGATGCCGAGATTGATGCTTTCAACAAGTGAATCCACGTCGCCGAATGCAGTAATAGCAATAATTTTTGCCCCTTTATCGATAGCTTTGATCTTCCTGGACATTTGGATGCCGTCCATGACGGGCATTTGGATGTCGGTAATAATGATATCGGGATGCATGGTTATGAAGTGGTCGAGCCCTTCCTGGCCGTTTTCTGCCAGGATAAGCTTCAACTGCGGGAATCTGCGGGTGATCATTCGTGCAACCAGTTTCTGGATGGCCTGGTTATCCTCAACATAGAGAAGTGTCACCGCGTTTTTTTCTTCAACAGGCGTGTCCATGGCAACCCTTTCTTCTGATTTGCACCCACGCTGTTTGCCTGCTTTATAATAACTCGTGAAAATTCCTGCAGAATCTCACGGAAGTATTTCGGTGAAGCACTTGTTATTATTATACCTGAAAAGTAAATTCCTATATCAAATATGAAGTGAATATAAGGAAACAAACAAGGAGTTTTGAATTCACATCCTGTTGATCCGCAAGTTTCCCCAGAGATGGGACATGTCAAAAGTGGGGATTTCTGGCACCTGACACTACGAAAGTTCTACTTTTCAACTGTTTGCTTGAAAGGGAAGCTTACACAAAGCTTTTTTGTCTGGGGCAAAAGTGACTGGAAGAACCGGAGCATTTTGCCAGTTTCGTAGCCCCTCTTTTTCCATGAAGCTATGTTGCTCGAGGATTTGCCAGAAACTGCGGAGGACCGGAAGTATCTGGGCACAAAACTTCAAAGCCTAACCAAGTAGAATGGTTAGGCTTTGAATTGGTAAAGTTTAATCAGGTTCCGAAGCAAGTGCACTACCAGTCTGCGCTACATCCTGACGTTGGCCTTGCTAGCTTTGAGGTACCCTTTTGTCAGCAGGTTATCATGTGGTTGAGATGCTTGAGTACACTCGCAAGTTCCGCACTGTACTAACTGCATTGCTCACTTGAATGCTTTTTCCAGAATGGCGATGACGTCTTCTTTGCTCGGATTTCGCGGGTTGAAAATGGTGCTGATTTCCTTGAGTGAATCCAGCGCAATCTTTTCGAAATCGTCGCGTGATGCCCCGAGTTCTTTCAAGGTTGGGATGCCGATTGTGCGGGACAGTTGCAGGACTGCCGCAACCGTTGCCGACACGGCATCGTTCGCTGCCAGGTCTTCTACCTCCAGACCCATAGCTACCCCGATATCCTTGACTCTCGCCGGGACGGCCTGACCGTTGTATTCCATCACATAGGGCAGGACTGCGGCATTGGCGAATCCGTGCGAGACACCGGAGTGGATGCAGAGAGGGTGGGAAATGGAATGAGCAAGGCCGAGAATCGCCGAGTTGTAGGCAAATCCCGCAAGTACGCTTCCCAGAAGGGTGTTGGTTCGTGCTTCTTTGTTGCTGCCATTTTTCACTGCCTCGGGGAGATTTCTGAAAATCAGCTCGATGGCCTTCAGGGCATTAATATCGGTGGGAATCGAGTTGGCGACCGAGAGATAGGCCTCAATGGCGTGGGCCAGGGCAGCCATCCCGGTTGAAGCGGTGAGGGCCGGTGGAACTGCGAAGGTGAGGCGCGGGTCAATGAGGGCGACACGCGCACCGACGTTCTGACCGCCAATTACCATTTTCTTTTGCAGTTTGGTGTCGGTAATGACGGTAAAGGATGTTACCTCACTGGCGCTGCCTGCGGTCGTAGGAATTGCAATCACCTGAATGCCGGGGTTTTTGACCATATTTATCCCGTCATACTGGTTGATGGGGGACTCATTGGTCATCAGGATGGAAACAGCCTTTGCTGCATCGATAACACTACCCCCTCCGACGGCAACAATTGCTTCGATTTCGGCTGCCCTGGCCAGGATGGCCCCTTCCTCCACAAGTTCATCGGTGGGGTTCGGCTGCACCGCGCCCCATTCGGTCACCTCCAGCTTGGCGGCTTTCAGTGAGGCCAGAACGGTATCGGCGATCCCGGCCTTTTTGACTTCGCTGTCGTAAATGCAGAGAACTTTCGATATTTCGAAACCGCGAAGCAGATGACCCACTGTTTCGGCGGTTCCGGGAGCGAATGCTACCGAGCTTGGAATTGAAAAATGAAAATGCATTGCGGATGCCTCCTATGGCTTTGGCTGAAAAATTATGTAAGGTACATTCGTATTGGGGATATCTCTATTTATTACTGGTGGTTACGTGATTGTGTTACTGGAGTCAGATGGTGCGAATGATCGGGGCGTGATTTTTAACCTCTTGAAAAATTCGCCACCTGGTCGAAATTATGCGCAATTATCGGCGAATCATACCCCCATTGGAGTGGTGTTTCAATATTTTTTCCACCCCGGGAAGCAACCTCTTGCGGCGAGGGTCGAAGCATTTTTTCTGCGTGTGGTGGAACTGCCCAGAAAGGAGACGCTTTTTCCTGTTTAAGGCGAAATATTCAATCAGTAATTTTCATGTTGACATTCGATGGACACGTAATTAAAATCATCCGTTGTTTGTCGATGATTTTTTTTGGAGAACCTATCGGCAGCAGACAGGCCCGTTTTTTTCGGACATGATGTGCCGGAACGGGTCTGGATTTTAGCGGCAATGAAATTCGGATTTTCTACCCTGTCCGTTGTTAAAGGGGAGTTGACGCTTCGGATCGTTTCAAACCGCTCTGACCGGTGGTCGGTTAGGCAGAGGTTTGAAGTCAAAGAGCCCAGTTTCTGGGGAACTTACATCGAGAGGAGAAAAATCAGATGAGCACACTTCCGTTCAAAAAAGGTAACGTCGTAAAGTATGAAACAGGTTATGTTGCAAATGTCATGAATGTTCTTGACGACGCCCTTATCCTGGATCAGGACAACGCAGGAAATTCCGGCATGTTCAGGGTTGCAGTTGATCCGAACAATGTTGCTGCCGCAGGCCTCAAGGTAGTCAGGTAAGTAGAAGTAGTAAGGTGAAGTTTTTTAGTAGGTTGGTATCGGTTGTTTCCGATTGAATACAGAAATGGTGCAAGCATATACAACGCAGTATAAAGCCGAATGTTAGGCCGCTGTTCACCGTGGTCTTGACATAGATGTGCCGCTCGGCCATACCGAACCGAAATGTTGGTTACGGGTACGATACCAGAAAGCCCCCTGCCGCAAGGCAGGGGGCCATTTTTTTATTTTCAGCTTTCGTCTGACAAAGTGGGGCTGCCGGTCTGATTATGGTTCTTTGTACGTAAAAAGGGTCAGCTTCGGTAAGCTGACCCTTAACTTTACGGTGGTGCCCAGGGACGGAATCGAACCGCCGACACGAGGATTTTCAATCCTCTGCTCTACCGACTGAGCTACCTGGGCGAATGAGACCTCATCTTATAAACATAATTCGATATTCTGTCAACATATTTTTCCTGCCTATGCCCGGGAAATAAATCGACAGTCCCGGGTGTCCACCTTGATTCTTTCTCCTGCCTCCAAATAGGGCGGGACCTGTAGCCGCAGTCCGGTTTCCAGAACTGCCTCTTTGGTCTGGGCCGTAGCGGTGGCGTTTTTCAAGGCGGGCGGCGTTTCCGTGACAAGCAGCTCCACGATCATCGGGAGGTCCACATTGATAAGTCTCCCCTCGAAGAGCCCGAGAATGACCTCTGTCCCTTCCAGGAGATAGGGGGCCAGAGGGGAGAAATCGTCTTCTTGAACCTCGAACTGTTCGTAGTTCTCCAGATCCATGAAGACGCCGGAACTGCCGTCGGCATAGAGAAACTGCCCCTTGTGGCGTTCGAAGTCGGCTTCATCCACCTTGTCGCCGGAGCGGAAGGTCTTTTCCAGAACCTGCGACGTCAGCAGGTTGCGATACTTGGTCTTGACAATGGTGTTCGCTCCCCGGGCGGATGGGGACTGAAAGTTTACATCGATAATCACGCAGGGAGCTCCGTCGATCTGGATGACCAGGCCCCTTTTGAATTCAGCGGTTGTAATCATGGCTTTGGTTCCTCATTATGGTGTGGTTTTCATGTTTCTTATCACAGATCGAGGCGAAAACTCAACCATTCACCACGGTTGATATGCGGTGAATGGGGCCTGCGATTGACGAGCGACAGTCGCTGGCGTACCGTGTCGAGTGATGTGGCGAAAAAAATCTGGTTCCTTTTTTTCGACGTGGTATAACAGAAGTTCGATAGAATCATACACGAAGGAACTGCAATGAAACTCATGCACAATCTGAACCCCCGCCAGAAGGAAGCGGTCCTCCACGGCGAGGGGCCGCTGCTGATCCTGGCGGGTGCCGGTTCGGGAAAGACCCGCGTCATCGTCCACCGTATCGTCCACCTGATACGAAAACAGGGGGTCTCCCCCCGGAGCATCCTTGCGGTCACCTTTACCAACAAGGCGGCCGCCGAGATGAAAGAGCGGGTGGAAAAGCTCCTGGCCGGCGGTGAAGTTCCGCTGATTTCCACCTTCCACTCATCCTGTGTCCGCATCCTGCGGCGAGAGATCCACTACCTGGGGTACACCGCAAATTTTGCCATTTACGACGACAAGGACGCCGAACGACTGTTGAAGGACATCATTCGCGAACAGGGTCTGGACGAGAAGAAATTTCCGCCCCGCATGTTCGCCGCGGCCATTGATGACTGCAAGAACTCCGGCAAGGTTCCGGAGGATCTGCCGACCGGTGACCCGGTCGCTGATACGATCGCGCGGGTGTATGCCGCCTACCAGGAGCGTTTGCGGAGATGCAATGCCCTCGATTTCGGCGATCTGATCATGCTTACCGTCAGGCTGTTCGAGTCTCATCCGGAAATACTCAAACACTACCAGGAACGGTTCCAGTGGATCCTGGTGGACGAGTACCAGGATACGAACCCTATCCAGTACCGCCTGGTGCGCCTTCTGGCCGGAGAGCGGATGAATCTCTGCGTGGTGGGCGACGATGACCAGTCGATCTACCGTTGGCGGGGCGCCGATATCCGGAATATCCTGGATTTCGAAAAGGACTTCCCCGGTGTCATGGTGGTCAAGCTGGAGCAGAACTATCGTTCAACCCAGACTATTCTCACTGCTGCCGGGAAGGTGGTGGAAAAAAACCGGGGCCGCAAGGGGAAAACCCTGTGGACGGAAAATCCCGCCGGCGATCGAATTGTGCACCGCCGTCTCGACACTGAACGGGAGGAGGCTCGCTTTGTCTCCCGGGAGATTGAGAGTTACTTGAATAAAGGGGGTGCCCCTGCCGGTATTGCCGTTTTCTACCGGACCAACGCCCAGTCCCGCGTGCTGGAAGACGCACTGATGGGGGCGGGAGTCTCCTACCACATGGTGGGGGGGATGCGTTTCTATGAACGGATGGAGATCAAGGATATCCTTGCCTACCTGAAGTCTCTGGACAACCCGGCAGATGAGGTTTCCCTCAAGCGGATTATCAATACTCCGCCGCGAGGCATCGGTGGTGCTACCTTTGACAAGGTTGCCGATCTGGCCGCCAGTCAGAATATTCCTTTTATCCAGGCACTGCGCGAGGCTGCGGCAGGAAATCTTCTCTCCAAAGGGCCCCGCACGAAGCTGGCGGAGTTCGTGGCGCTCATGGACGGTTTCGCTGCCCTTGTTGGCATTCTTGCCCTGCCGGAACTGGCCGCCCGCATTATCAAGGAATCCGGTTACGAAGCCAGGCTAAAGGAAGAGCGGACCGAGGAAGCGAAGGATCGTCTCGATAACCTCCGGGAACTTCTGGCCGCCCTTGATGATTTTGAGCGGACCGGCGAGGAAAAGGGTTTGTCGGCCTTCCTGGAGCAGGTCGCACTCATTTCCGACATGGGACGGGGCGAGCGGAACCGGGAGTCGGTCACCCTCATGACCCTCCATGCCGCCAAGGGCCTCGAATTTCCCCTGGTCTTTATGACCGGGATGGAGGAGCGGCTCTTTCCCCATGTGCGGGCCCTGGACGATCCCGAGCAGATGGAGGAAGAACGGCGCCTGTGCTATGTGGGTATGACCCGGGCGCGGGAGCGGCTCTACCTGACAAATGCCCGCCGTCGGCATTTCTATGGTCAGGAGCAGTTTAATTCTCCGTCGAGGTTTCTGGAGGACATCCCGAAGGAACTGCTGGAGGAGTTGGATGACCATCAGACCGGCAACGGCTGGGGCAATTCCGCAACACGGAGCGTCAGCGGAGCAAAAAACGGCTGGGACGAGGTCATGGAGTATTCCCGGAAGCAGGTCCAGACCCCTGCCGCGGAGGCGTTTCCCGATAATGAAGTCCAGGTAATACCGGAGGGGGACGAGCTTTTCATCGGCATGAGGGTCCGACATGCCAAGTTCGGCCCCGGAACCATTCGCAAAATCGAAGGGACGGGAGATAACAGCAAGGTCATCGTCTGGTTCGAATCAGCCGGTCCGAAAAAACTGCTGCTCAGGTTCGCGGGGCTGGAGAGGATCTGAGACAGCAGTTTTAAGTTCTGAGTGTTTAGTTTTGAGTTTTCGTTGATTGATTCGGAAAAGGGTAGGATTGTCGTTGCCGAGGCCTTCCCGGTTGTCTTTTTCTGCCGATCGTGATAGAAAAAATGTTTTGAAATATATGAGAATTCGCCTGATGGAGCTTGTATGAAGATTACTCGTAAAGAGGTGGAGCACGTGGCCCGGCTTGCCCGGCTGGAATTGACCGAAGAGGAAAAGGAACTGTTCACTAGTCAGTTGGACGGAATCCTTGCCTATGTGGACAAGCTGAACGAACTGAATACCGACGGCATTGTACCGACTTCCCATGCCGTGCCGATGGAAAACGCCTTTCGGGAGGATCTGGTTATCCCCTCCATCGGCTTAGACAATGCCCTTGCCAATGCACCGGACCGCTCGGGGAACTTTTTCCGGGTGCCGAAGGTTATAGAGTAAATGAGGTGAAACGTAAGAAGTAAGAAGTTAGACGTGAGAAGTAAGACGTAAAGTCTGACCAGATCTTCCTGCCTATGTTTCACGTCTCACGTCTCACGTCTCACGTCTTACGTCTTACGTCTCGCGTCTCACATTTTGGAGATTGAACAACATGGAATTACACGAACTGACGCTTCACGAACTGCACAAATTGCTGAAAAAACGGGAAGTTTCCTCCGTCGATGCCACCAAGTCGCTCCTTGCCCGGATCGATGCGGTGGAGGACCGGGTCAAGTCCTTTATTACCGTGACGCCGGAAGAAGCCTTGAAAAATGCCGAGGCGGCTGACAAGAGGATTGCCTCCGGCGATATGGATCTGCTGACCGGTATTCCCGTTGCACTGAAGGATATCTTTCTGACCAAGGGAATTCTTACCACCTGTGCGTCCCGGATCCTGTCCAATTTCATCCCCCCCTACGATGCCACTGCAACGGCGCGTCTCAGGGAGCGGGGCATGGTCCTTTTGGGCAAGCTGAACCAGGACGAATTCGCCATGGGCTCCTCCACCGAGACCAGCTGGTTCGGCAAGACCAGGAATCCCTGGAATCTCGACTGTATCCCGGGCGGCTCCTCGGGCGGTTCCGCGGCGGCCATCGCCGCCCGGCAGGCGATCGCCACTCTTGGTACCGACACCGGCGGCTCCATCCGTCAGCCGGCAAGTCACTGCGGCTGCGTGGGGCTTAAGCCGACCTACGGCAGGGTTTCCCGCTACGGCGTGATCGCCTTTGCCTCTTCCCTCGATCAGGTTGGACCAATCACCCGGGACGTAACGGACAGCGCCATCATGCTCGGCGCCGTGGCCGGCTATGACCCGCAGGATTCCACCAGCGTCGATACGCCGGTGCCCGACTACCTGAAAGCCCTCACCGGCGACGTGAAGGGTCTTCGCATCGGTCTTCCCCGTGAGTACTTCATCGAGGGGTTGGACCCGGATGTGAAGAGAGCCCTGGACGAGAGTATTGCCACCTTTCGCTCACTGGGCGCCGAATTCGTTGATATCTCCCTGCCCCACACCGACTACGCCATCGCCGTCTACTACCTGATTGCTACCGCGGAGGCCAGTTCCAACCTCGCCCGCTATGATGGAGTCCGCTTCGGTCATCGGAATCAGGATGCCCGGGGACTTCTCGATATGTATATGGTAAGCCGTGACGAAGGATTCGGTGCCGAGGTGAAGCGCCGCATCATGCTTGGCACTTACGCCCTTTCCTCCGGCTACTATGACGCCTACTATCTGAAGGCCCAGAAGGCTCGTACCCTGATCATGCAGGACTTTATCAACGCCTTCGAGTCCGTTGACGTTATCCTCACCCCGGTGACCCCGACCCCGGCATTCCGGATCGGCGAGAAAGCGCATGACCCGCTGCAGATGTACCTGTCCGACATCTTCACTATTCCGGTGAATCTTGCCGGCACCTGCGGCATCTCGGTGCCTGCAGGGATCAGCGGCAACGGTCTTCCGGTCGGGCTGCAGCTCATCGGCAAACACTTTGGAGAAGAGACCATCCTCCGGGCGGCCCATGCCTTTGAGCAGGCCACGGAATGGCACAAGAAAAAGGCGGATATGTAATTCCCTTGTAGGGGCGGCCCCATGTGGCCGCCCGCCTTTCGTAGATTGCCGAATTTTTCCTGAGCAAGGGCACCCACAGGGGGGAGCCCCTACGAAACATTCAGAATTATCCGGTTTTGATTATTTGATATTTTGGAGATTCCCATGAAATACCAGGTTGTTATCGGACTGGAAGTCCACGTCCAACTCCTTACCAATACCAAGATCTTCTGCGGTTGTTCCACCCGCTTCGGATCAGAGCCCAACTCGCAAACCTGTCCGGTCTGCCTTGGCCTGCCGGGCGCTTTGCCGGTCCTGAACAAAAAAGTGGTTGAATTCGCCATCCGGGCCGGACTCGCTACCAACTGTTCCATTACGCCGCGCAGCACCTTCGCCCGAAAGAACTATTTTTATCCCGACCTTCCCAAGGGCTACCAGATCAGCCAGTTTGATCTCCCCATCTGTGTCGGAGGCCGGCTGAACATCGAGGTGGACGGAGAGACAAAGCTGATCGGTATCACCCGCATCCACATGGAAGAAGACGCCGGCAAGCTGGTACACCTGGAAACCATGGAGGCGGGCGAGAAGTCCTATGTGGACCTGAATCGGGCCTGTACGCCGCTTCTCGAGGTGGTTTCCGAACCGGACATGCGCAGCGCCGACGAGGCGGTTGCCTACCTGAAGAAGATTCATCAGATTGTCACGTATCTTGGCATCTGCGACGGCAACATGGAGGAGGGGAGCTTCCGCTGTGACGCCAACGTTTCTCTCATGCCGGTCGGATCGGATACCTTCGGCACCCGTGCCGAGCTGAAAAACATCAACTCTTTCCGTTTTGTGAAACAAGCCATCGAGTATGAGATCGAACGGCAGGCGGAGCTGCTCGACGAGGGCGGCAAGGTGGTTCAGGAGACCCGGCTTTTCGACCCGGCCACCGGCACGACCCGCTCCATGCGCGGCAAGGAAGAGGCTCACGACTACCGCTACTTCCCCGATCCCGACCTGGTTCCGATCGTTGTTGACGATGCCTGGATCGAGGAGGTCAGGAAAGCCCTGCCGGAGTTGCCGGATGCGAAGAGGAAACGCTACCAGGAGGAACTCGGGCTACCGGAATATGATGCCGAGGTGCTGTCGGCTTCCCGGGATATCGGCGACTACTTCGACGCCTGTGTTGCTCTCTATCCCCAGGCAAAGCCGGTCTCCAACTGGGTGATGGGCGAGCTGCTGCGGGCACTCAAGGAAGACAACCGGCAGATCGCCGACTGTCCGGTAACACCGAGTCTTCTGGCCGAGATGTTGAAGCTGGTGGAGAGTGGCACCATTTCGGGCAAGATAGCCAAAACCGTGTTCGACGAGATGTACAAGACCGGCAAGGAACCGGCGAAGATTGTTGAGGAAAAGGGCCTGGTGCAGGTTTCCGACAGCGGTGCCATCGAGAAGATCATTGACGAGGTGCTCGCCTCCGAACCCGACAAGGTGGCAGACTACCGGGGCGGCAAGGAGAAACTGTTCGGCTTCTTTGTCGGCCAGGTCATGAAGGCCAGCAAGGGAAAGGCGAATCCGGCATTGGTGAACGAGATCCTGTTGACGAAACTGCAGGGCTGAGATCGGCAGCTCTCCAGGCCCGGATGCGGAATCGTATCGCAAGATTTTCGCTGAAAAGGAACAACCCGGAACTCGGCCGCTGAGTTTCCGGCGAGCGTGATCTTGTCACTGCGAATTTCCCCGGAGGATTGTATGCGGAAGTCGCCCGAATTTCCTCTGCAGGTTTTCTATGACGGCTCCTGCCATGTCTGCTCAACGGAGATGTTCGTCTACATGAGGAAAGACCATGGTGGCCGACTGGAATTCGTCGACATCAGCGCTCCTGGTTTCAACCCCCGGAACTACGGCATCAGCCTGGATGATTTCATGTTCCAGATGCATGCGATCGACCGGAGCGGCAGGGTCTATCGGGGGGTCGATGCCTTCCAGGCTATCTGGCGGGCGTTTCCCGGATCATCCTGGTATGGATTCCTTGGCACTCTCACGGCATTCCCGGTGGTCAGACCGATTGCACGCCTGTCGTACCGGATCTTTGCCCGATTGAGGAGATATCTGCCCTAGTCCTTTTCCCATTCCTCGATTCCGTCTTCCGCCTCGCTGGTATGCCGGTCATCTCCGTTTGATAAAGGTACCCTTTTCGTATTCCTCGAAGGCAACCCGCAACTCTTCCTGCGTATTCATGACAATCGGACCGTACCAGGCTATCGGTTCGTGCAGCGGCTTGCCGGAGATGAATAGAAAGCGCACTCCCCGCTCGCCGGCGGTTACGCCAATTTCCTGCCCTTCGCGCTCGTAGAGCACAACCGTTTCCGGCCCGCAACTGCACCTCCTGGAAACATCCATCCAGCCCGCTCCCATCATTTCATAGGCAAAGGCGTCACGACGCTCGTCGAAATATCCCTCGCCGTCCAGCACATAGGCAATGGCCGTATGTCCTTCCTGCACCGGATGAAGGAACTCCGTTGCGGGTGGAACTGTGACATCGAGCATTTCCGGCTCGATGACGATGTCCCGCACCGGCCCCTGGATGCCGTGTACCAGGCCGCTGACGATTTTGATTTTGGTGCCAGAGTCCAGGGTAACTTCCGGAATGTCGGTGGCCTTTACATCCCGATAGCGCGGGTCCATCATCTTCTGTGCTGCCGGCAGGTTCGCCCAGAACTGGAATCCCCACATGGTGCCGGTCGGACTCTTGCGGGGCATTTCTTGGTGGACAATGCCGCTGCCGGCGGTCATCCACTGCACATCTCCGGCCCCGATTACCCCACTGTTCCCCATGCTGTCGCCGTGTTCGACCAGCCCCTCAAGAACATAGGTGATGGTTTCGATCCCCCGGTGCGGGTGCCAGGGGAAGCCGGCCAGGTATTCCGCCGGATTGGAGGTGTGAAAGTCATCCAGCATCAGAAACGGATCGAACAGGGGTACCTGGGAATAGCCGAAGGCCCTTTTCAGATGCACACCGGCCCCTTCGATGGTGGGGCGGCTTTTGAGAATTCTGGTGATTTTTCGTGTGGTCATGATGTTCCTCCCGCTGATTCCGTGTTGCCGCTCTGCACTACACTGTAAAGTGCATTGGATGTTTGTCAACGTGGAGCCCGCTTGAGTCGAGAGTAAGGCATAAACGTCGGAACCGGCGGTTTCCTTGCGTACTGAGCGTCTGCGTGCCGATCCTCCCGGTCACGGCAGGTTTCCCATTTCTGCCCCTGACAAGATTTTGACAACCACGATTATCATTGCTATAATTATATATGCAGAAAATGAGAACTAATGATGAATGTTGTTGTACAAGCCGATCTTTGAACGGCAAAGGAGGTTGGGCATGAGAAGCGTAAGCAACATTTCACATGGATTGTTCGAAGGAGTTCTGATTAACGATAGCGAAAGGGATCTTCTGGAACTCACAAAGCTCAGTGACGATGAATTGTACCGGAGAATGGGGAGTGCCGGACGTGAAACATTGTCCACTTTCAATCCGGGACATGACTATATGAAGAGTCACAATATTGGGGATGCGACAGGGAAATCACCCTTCTTCTTCAGTAGCGAGAAGATTGAAACCTCGGCACCGGCGGTGTATTTTCATGACCTTCCCGACGATGATCTGGAAGCAGGGAAGATGCTGAGCGGACAGATCGGGGCGAAATTTGACCGGCTCATTTGCGAGAGCACGACCACCAGTCCGCTGTATGGTTACAAACAGGAGGCGGTAAAATTGGGAAGTCGCTGTGTTGCGATGATCTCCGGGAAATATCCGAACATAGACAAGAGAATCATAATGGCCTATGTTGCCATGAGAACAAAAGGTTTGTTCGATGTCTGCACCATGTGGTGAGAAAAGAAATCAGAAACGGATAGTTTCCATCCGGAAACTCCGGATGAAAACTAGATAGAAAGATGGGGCGTTCAAATTGAACGCCCCTTTTATTTTCGTATGTGGTCCGCTTCGCTGTTGAAAGAGTGCAGCACCGAAAAGGGGACTTCTGGAAAGGTGAGATGGTCAGAGTCATTTTCCGTCAAGCCTGTTGAGCGCCTCAATTTCGGAGGTGATCTGTCTTGAGCACCAGGTCCAGAGATGATACCCTTCAAGGGACAGAATTGTCGCCCCGGCTGCAAACACTGCCCAGAAATTGTCTTCCAGGGAGCCGGCCAGATTGTAGAAACAGTAAAATCCTGTCAGATAGGCAACATGATAGAAGCCGCCATGAGAGATCGAATCGCCAATCATCCTGGCGAGAATAAGGACGAGAGACGAAAAGCTGTACAGGATGAGCAGACCACTGATCATGATGGTCGGCGGCGGTGCCCCGAGCAGATCTTTAAGCTTCTCGGGAAGTACCGGCAGAAAACTGAATTGATTGAGTGCGGCGATGCTTACGGTAAGGAAAAGGGCTATGGCCCAGAGACCCCTGTTCCCCATATTCCGCAGTCGAAGGATCCTTTCCCGGGCAGCGAGGCGGAGGGAATCATGCCCGGTGTTATCAATGGGTTTCTCGGGGGTGCCGGCGGCGTGTGGTTCACTCCCCATGCCGGTTCTCGGTCCGCGGGTCTTCAACTCGACTCGATGCCTGATCATTGGAAGGGTATGCAGCATTTGGCCCTGTCACCTGCCGTTCCGACGAGGCAAGTCTGTCTTCCGCCTCCTGAAGGGACATCTCGGCTTTCTCCAGCTTGGTGGCAACCCTTCGCACAGAGCTTGCGAGTTCTTCCATTTGACCCTCTAACAGCGGAAGAGTCTGTTTGAAGTCTCCCCGGCTGAGGGCATCGCAAAAGTTTTTTATCATCCGTATTGGTTCGAGGATCGTGCGCCCCAGCAGTGCCGAGACTCCCCCGACCGTAAGAATAAGTATCATGACGGTGAATATGAGCATTCTCCCCCGCATCGTTGTGAGAGATTGCTGTAACGGTTGACGGGAGAGACCGATATCAAGGGTTCCAAGAACCTTCTGCCCTGAGGGGTGGAAGTGACAGGAGGCATTAAAGCAATCCGGCTCGTTGTAAATAGGGGCAGTAATGGCGATGACTTCTCTGCCTTTTCCGTTGACGAACTGTCGAGCCTGTTGCATTTCACCCAGTTTGGAGGCGGGGGTCGGGCCGGAGTGGCAGCCGATGCACCCGGCAGCCTTTTTATCCACGTAGTGCTTTATTTCTGTCTGATCCGACGAAAATTCGATCAAACCCTTTTTATTGAATATCCGCACATGCTCGACACCCTGTTGGCTGCTGATATTGGCGATAATGTCCCGCAGGTTTTCATCGTCGGACTGGAGCATTGCATAGCGAGTCGATTTCACCACCGTACCTGCCAGGACGGTTGCCTGCCGGACGGCATTGTCGGTCATATCAACCTTCATCACCGAGTAAAGGAGGATACAGCAAACAATAACAAAACCGGTTACCGTAATGGCAACCGGTATAATGGCCTTACCGGCCAGACTTTTTATCATTTACCCTCCCGTTAATTCCCCGAAGTGTCTGCTGACTGTTCAGGCTGGACAACAACGGCTCAATCAAACGTCACGCACCCTTAGGAGCCTGTCGGACTTAGGAAATCAAAGCGAAAATTAGGCTGGGCGAGGACAGATTTTGTCGATTTTGCAGGGCAATAGTTGTTCTATTGACCAAAAAAGCGGCGGAATATGGACCGTCCAGACGGATTTGCAGCAGATTTACCCTGAGTCCGACAGGCTCCTAGAACGCAAATCTCCCTTATCCTCATTTCTGCCGAAGACAAGACCGATCTGATCATAAGGGTACGCAGCGGGACATTTCAGCTAGAAACTGCCCTTTTCCTGTTTAACGGGCTCGGGCAATTTGTGCTTGACGGTAATTCCTTTGCTAAAGCCGATAATGACGAGAACAGCGGGAATCAATTGCGCCATTACTACCAGGACTCCGAATGAAATAAACAACCAGAAGAGAATTCCGTAACTCCCGTCGTTTCCAGTTCCTGCGAAAGCAGTCGAAGCGAGACCCAGGGATACGACTGTCAGAGACAATAAACGCATTTTATTCATCCTGACTCACCTCCCTTTATTGCTCAAAACAAAATGGTGATTTCATCTCCCAATAACTTGCCAAACATATATTAACTTTACCACATTCTCAGTAAAATACAGTTATTTTTTCGAGACATAAGAGGTTTTAGCGTGCACCTTTGGTTCTAGCTAGTCCTCAGGAAACAGGGTTTTCTCGGCGGCCCTCGGAAGCTTAGGCTGCAGGCCATTGCAGCAAATTACTGAAAAAAAGACTGTGCTCAATCAGGAACCGAAAAAAGCCCCCCTCATTTCCCGTGAGGGGGCTTTTTTCGGTTAGAGCGTTCTGGTTCGGTGCTATCCCTCAGGGCTTCTTTCAGCCCATTCCTCCGGTAAGGATGGCATAGATGATCAGGAACAGGAGGATGATTCCGATGAAGAGAGCAATGAACCCGAAGCCTTTGATCAGGAAGTCGTAGATAATTCCGCTCGACTTTTTGGCCGCGAACTTCTCGGTCATTCCTGCTTCCTCATAGCGCTGCCATTGGTCACGGCGTTCTTCCATGAATTCGTGCTTGGAGATTTGTCCATTGAAAATGACGAAGTCCATGGGGAACTTTTCCGGTCGTCCGTGGGTGTTGAAGAAATGGACCGTGAAAATGAAGCCGGTGGCCAGCAGGGCCTCGTCGGAGTGGACGATGGTCGCCACATTAAACACCCAGCCAGGCAGGAAGCTGCCGAAGAATTCCGGGAACCAAAGCATCAGGCCGGAACCGCCGATGGCGAACATCCCCCAGAAGACGGCCAGGAAGTCGAATTTTTCCCAGTATGTCCAGCGCTCGAAGGTTGGCTTCGGTCCTTTGAACAGGAACCAGCGAACCATGCCGGTGATATCCCTGATATCGCGCATGTTCGGGAAAAGGGAGTCCGGTCCGAAAAGCCGCTGGAACCAGTTCCCGGGGATATCCTTCCTGATGAAGAGGAAGCGGAGACTCATGACAATGGCAATAGAGAAATAGACAAAGGTGATCACGGCGCAGATGCGGTGTAGTAAACCGGCATTGGCTGTGCCACCCATCATGTCCATCATTACTCGTGCCCAGTCCTGACTGCTGAATTTCAGGGGCAGGCCAGTGAGGGCAAGGCCGAGGAAGCTGGTGATGACGAGCAGATGCAGGAAGATGTGGAGTCGGCTGAAACGGCGATACTGTTTGTGACCGTCGGCAACTGCAACCTCACTATGACGATTTTCGAGAGCTGCTTGCTTCTGGCGGTTTTCCACGAAGCCACGAAACATCCAGAGTATGGTGTGCACCCAGAAGACTGCGAAAGTGCCGGCCAGCAAGGCGGACATCGAGATCAGTGTCCAGTAGAGGATCGGAAATTTCTCGCGGTTGGACGGATCGCCATGGGAATGGAACTTGGTGAATAGCGTTGTCGCTTTTGCATGGCATTTCTGACAGGTTTTGACAAGATTCTCGGAGCTGATGCTGGAACGGGGGTCGCTGGTGGGGAGGACCAGATGCGCTGTATGGCAATCGGCGCAACCGGCCACCAGCTCAGGATAGCCAAGCCGGTAGTTTTTGCCGTGATAGCTTTCTTCGTAGGTTTCCACGGCCAGGGTAAAAACCCCATTGCGCTTCATCATTTTTTCATCGCTATGACACTTCATACATGCCATGGAATGGAATTGTGTGTTTTGGGCGGTATTCTCCTCTCCCCGTGGTTTTATTTCATGGAGTCCATGGCAGTCGTTACAGGACGGGGAATCCTGATTGCCGGCCATCAGTGATTTGCCGTGAGACGACTGGAGAAAATCAGAGGCTTCCTGGTCGTGGCACTGCTGGCATTTTTCGATGACTTTCCGCGTATCCTTTTTCCAGGAAGTCACCGCATGGATGTCACTGTGACAGTCGCTGCAGTTAATGCTGTTCAGCATGTGAACGCTTGCATAGTGTTCTGCGGTTTCTTTTTTATGGCAGCGGACGCACTGAACCTTTTGCGGAGGAATTGCTCCGGAGGCATGTTTGTCAACATCAACAACGGAGATATGGCAGCTGGTGCAGGAATTTTTGCCATGAACGGAGGAAGCAAAGGTGGCTGGGCTGATTTTTTCTCCATGACACTGCAGGCAGGTTGATGGATTGATGGGATGTGCCTGCTCGGCAGAGGCTGGTGGGCAAGCAACAATCAGTGCCAGTATCAATACTAAGGGAATTATGGCAGAAACTCGCAGCATGGATTTTCTCCTTCCGATTGATAAGAATTTCATCACGCCTACCATGGGTTATCAGAAAATCGTAGAATTGAAAATAGTATATATGAGAATACGGAAATTGATATTGACGGTCTCTTAAAATCTGAAAAGGGCCGCTTGTTTTCTTGTCATGGTGCCAGGCCCCGCAGCCTGGCAACCAGAACAGGTGACACCGCGATGACAATCAGCACTAGGAGCCTGTCGGGCTTAAGGGAAATCTGCTGCGGGATATTGTTCCCCCTCTTGAGCCCGGCAATCGACGCTACCCGGTTTTTCTTGCGTCCGTACAGATGTTGCCGAAGTGAACCCTTGCAGTAGCAAATTTTCTTTGCAGTTCTTATCTTCACATCCACCTGCAATGATGAGGGAATTTATGCTGAGCGGATTCAATTCTGGAGAAGCGATTCCCTGAAGAATAGGAGTGCTGCATGGGCACTGCCGTGTATGCGATGAAATTTTTTCTTGTCATGTCAACCGGATTTCCGGTACATTCGTTTCCCTTGCAGCATCCATCACCTCGGGTCAGCTTGCTTAGGCAGCATTCGTTACAACCAAATAACTAGATAGCCGATACTACTAAACCGCTCGCGAGAGCGGGGCGGAAAGCTCACAGGGTCTCCAGCAGACAGCCGGGTTGCCGAAATATCTGACGATATTCAGCACCCGGCATTTTATTTTCCGACCGGGTGCTGAGATTACACCAAGGAAGGAACAGTCATATGAAAAGGATTTTGTTTTGCCTGGCGCTTGCCGCCGCACTCCCTGCACATCACGCCTTTGCCTCCAACGTTGATTTTAACATCGGCATCAATCTCGGCACCAGGCCGACGGTCGTGGTGCCGGTCCCGCCTCCGCCTCCGCCGGTCTACCATGAACCGGCTGTCGTCTACGAGGAGCCGCCCCTCTTTATCCAGCCACCCGAGTTGGGGTTCCATGTGGCTGTCGGCATCTCTCAGGACATCTTTTTTGTGGGCAACAGTTACTTTCGTTACCATAATAACGTCTGGTATCAGGCCCCTTACTATGGTGCCCCTTGGGTAGTGACCCGCTATAATGCCCTCCCCTGGAAGCTGCGCAAGTATCCCTATAAAAAGGTCCGCTACTATCGGGATGCCGGGTACCGAAATTACCGGCAGGGTCATGATGCTTACTGGCAACGCCATCATTTTCGGCCGAAACATGAAGTGAAGCGGTCGCGTAAGGCCGATCGCAATGAGATGAAGCATGAGTGGAAAAAATCAAGCAACGGGGATAGGGATGCGCGGAGATATGCCGGCCGAGAGGACCGTGACCGGTCCGGGCATGGTCGTAGTCGGCACGGTGAGTAACTCTTTCGCACTACTCAAATGACAACAGGCCGCCTTCCTGACAAGGAGACGGCCTGTTGTTGTCTAAAGGAAGAGACGGGCGTCATATTTCCTCAGTTTGGGCGGAAAAGAACCGATCCCGGATGAAAACTGAATAAATCAGGGGAGCTGTTGCTCCCCTGAGGAGGGTACCGCTTTGGTGTTGCCGTGCGCTCAGAACTAGAACTGGTAGTACCATGCTTCGGCGGCGGAACCAGTAACATAAAGTCTCTTGCGGTAAGTGTCGTAGGTTGCGTGTCCTGCGTAATTGTCTGGTGTTTTCGGATCGGTAAGTTCATGCCAGGTGCTCTTGGCGATATCGTAGATGGCCGGAGTGCCACTGTAGGAGGCGGATGCGTAGATGAAGCCGACAGTTTTGCCGAACCAGGTGAACTGAGCGTTTCCGCCGAGATTGAAGCCGGTCGGGTGCGGTGTGAGCGTGGTGGTTGTGCCGGTAGTGACGTCGTAGGAGTAGAAATTTCCAGCATCATCGATAACGTAAATGAGATTCGACTTAGGTCCCGAGCCGGCAACATTGGCCCGTGCTCCGAAGTCGTACAAAGGGGTGCTCCAGGAGTTGGCTGCAGGGTCGTAGCTGTAGAGGTTGTTGTCATTGAGTGTGATCCAGAGTTTACTGTTCTTCCACGCGCCGTGCGAAAACGTGCCTGACGTGGGCGCCGGGGCGAGGGTCTCGAGGGTGTCTGTGACGGTGTTGTAGCGCTCGAGCTCATTGGTCTCCTGTGAGGGAGGCATGTATATGGATGTGCCGGTGTCGTCGATTACCGGATGCGCGCCATGGCGACCGTAGACGAAGGTCGTTGCAATCTCAGAGGTTTCGGCGATGTGGTTGATGCGATAGAGCGTTCGGCCGTTGTTGTCGTTGCCGTATATTGCATATATGCGATCTTCGCGGGCCGAGTAGACCCAGCCGCCGTCGTGTTTATCTCCGATTGGGTTCGTCGTGAGCCACGGTGCCGAGGTCGCGGTCACGGTCCACGGATTGGAGGGATCAACTTTGACTGGTATGATTACGTTGTTATCGTTGTCGCCGCAGGCAGTGACGGATAACAGCAATAAACCCAGTAAACCGGTCATTCCCAACTGAAAATACTTTTTTCTGCGAAGATTACTTTTCATAGTTCACTTCTCCTCAATATTTTAGAGTTACAAATCAGTGTCCGGTCAGGGCTTGCATGTAAATGAAGGTTTGCAGGCCCATTGTCACTGTCCGGTCTGTGGCCGCAAAATGAAATTTCTGGTGGCAGAACGATAATTATTCAGGTATATAGTCGAATATGCGACGAAGCTGCAAGTCGACCGGGTGTCAACCTTAAATTTAATGTCATCCGAGCTTGTCGTCCGAAAATACAATTCGCTGATTCGTAAAAGGTTTTCGTGTATAAAATTGTGGTTGAGTCCTGCCGGGAAAGTGTTCGATTTTTTGTCCCTTTTTCCATTTACGTGTTATGGCTGCTAGCCTTTCCGATGGATGGCGTCCTCTCGGGCTGTGCCGGTTCGCGAAATTTTCTGTTGTGGTTTCTGGCGCCACACGCTTTTGCCCTTCTAGTGACGGGTCATTATTTTACGGGGGAACGGATTTTTTCACGGGTATCGTCTGTTGGAATCGTTGTGATTATTGCCGTTACCGCCCTGTTTCCCCATTGTCCGGAACACTATCTGACCCTTGCCGTTCTGGCAGGTATTTTCTCTGCACCTCTTGCCATAAAGACCTGTTCCCTGATCAAGCTCTCCGTGAAACCGTTTCGAACAGCGGCTGCCGGACTTGCGGTCGGCAATGTACTGCTATACCTCTTTATCTCCCTGCCCCTGACAAATGAAATAAAAGCCCTGATTCTTGCATTGCTGCTGTTGATTCCGCTGGTTTCGCCATCTACGATTTCAGTTGGCGGTTCCATCCGGCAGTTGGTAAAATATTTGCCATTTGTATTTATGTTTCAGCTTGTCGGCGGCTTGATGTATGGATTTCTGATGGAAGAGTATGCAGTTCACAGCTTTCTGAATGGATCCGAGCTGCTGTTTTACGTGGTGGCGGTGCTCGGTGGTGTTTTTGTTGCGGGCAGGAGATTGGACGCGCTCTTGGCACTCGGCGTTATGGGTGCCATGTTTTCGTTTTCCTTTTTGCTGGGCGAAACCGGTCTCAGTACGAACCTGAGTATGTATGCAATGCAGGCTGCCGCTGGTTTCGTCGACCTGTTTCTCATCTGTCTGCTGCTTTCTTGTGACGGAACTTTCAAGGCATTGGGCTATGGACTGGCAACAACCTGCTGCGCCATCGTTTGCGGAAAAATCGTGTCGATGGTCGCGGGGGAACAACTCTCCCTGATAGTTTCTTCGGGTAACATCATTCTCACCCTTTCTGTACTGCTGCTGTATTTCAAAAGCAAAAAAAGTGAGTCACTTCCGGGGCCTTGCCTGGAGACTGGCGATCCAACCGGGCAATGCGTTTCCTGTGCAGCGGCTTCGGGCATCGATTCATCTGAACGGCCGAAGATGTTGCCGCGCGGCTTCAGCAAGCGTTTTTCCGAGAAGGAAAAGAAGGTGCTCCAATTGGTTCTGGTCGGGAAAACCTTCAGGGAGGCCGCATCCTGTCTTGAAATATCGGAATCATCCGTAAAGACGTATATGAAGAGAATTTATGAAAAAACCGGAGTTTCCCGCAAAGCGGAACTGGTAACCCTGATTGATGATATGAACGGTTCCAGAGGAAATTAGTGCTTTATCAGGGTGACGGGAACGTTCCCGTCACTATTCACGTCAGCTGCCGGATCCTTTCCAGCAGCCCTTCCGCAGCCCTTATCCCGCTGGCCCAGGCCCCGGTTATGCCGCGCGACGTCCCGGCCCCGTCGCCAACCATGTAGACGTTGCCGGTTACCCGGAAATGGCGATCCAGGAAGGCCGGCTTGTTAGCGTACATCTTGATCTCGGGATAATACATGATGGTGCTCGGGTGGAGGATGCCGGGGATGATGGTGTCGAGTTTCTTCATGGCCGCCCAGAGGTGTCGCATGATCTTGGCTGGTACGGCAAGCCCCAAGTCGCCAGCCGTGACCGGGCAGCTGGGCGGAAATGAGTAAAGATCCTCGTTGAAGGTCTCTGCGCTGGAGCGTTTCCCCATGCGGAAATCGCCAACCCGCTGCATGAGCGGCTTGCCGCCACCGATCTCATTGGCCAACCTGCCGAGAAATACCGCCATCTGCTGACCGCTCCTGACCGGGTCTTTCAGGCCGATGGTCTTGAGCAGGGCGAAATTCACCAGATTGTTCGCCGAATGCTTCTCGGAAAGGGCATGGCCGTTAACCAGGTTAAACCCTTGATAGCGCTCCAGTACCACCCGTGCATGACCCGAGTTGGTACAGAAGGTGCGTACCCTGTCGGGAAAGATGAACTTGGGATCGTAGTAGTCATTGACGATCGGATAATTGTTTACGGTTGCCTCGAGGCGGATGCCGACATCGACCTCGTTGTCGATGTAGTCGATGCCCATCCGTTCCATCACCTGCTGAAGAAAACTGAACCCCTTGCGTCCGGGGGCGACGATCACCTTCCCGGCGCATATCTTTTCCGTTCCTGTGACGACTACTCCCGACCCATTATAATCATCAAAAATATCAGTTACTTCACTCTCCAACCTAAAGCGTACCCCGCGTCTTTCGAGCTCGGCCATGAGGCGCCGGATCAGGACTTTGCTGCGGTCGGTTCCGACATGGGCCTGACGGATATCGAGCAGGGTGACGCCGATTCGCTCTGCTCTCCGCCGGTAGACATCCAGATTCTTTTTCTCCTTGATGACCGGTTGCAGGCATCTTTCCACCTGCGGCAGCAGCCGCTCTGCTTCTTCCCTGGTCCAGTTTTCAACGACAAAGCCGATCGGGTAGGTGTAGTTCTGTTTGCAGTCGTTCAGCAGACCGCCGGAGCAAATCTTTTCCCGGTCGATCATGAGAATGGAAAGGGAAGGAGCTGCTTCGGTGAGGTGAAAGGCGGCGCCGAGACCTGCCGGTCCGGTGCCGACAATGATGATGTCATAGTAAGGTGATGGCATGGGTGACTCCCTGGCTGATCAGTGCTGCCTGAAGTATACCTTCTTTTCCTTTCCTTGGCAGACAGTAGGGAGTACGCGTCATTTTCGCCATCAATTTAAGTCGAATTGTTAAAGAAAGACAACCGTTCCGCCGATAGATTATACTTGGATGTTTTTATCCAGCATTCTCTCCCAAATGATGACCGGTAGAGATTAGGCAAATCAAACATGTATTCTGATTCAACGATTACCTTTCGGCAAACACTCCGGAACTGCCGGTTTTTCACTCCGTGGCCTTGAAGCTGCAGCAATTGATAGCAAGGGGCGGTTCTCCTGTCGAAGAAATTCCGCACTACCCACGGAAAATTATCCATCAAAGAAACGGATAACGTTGCGCCCGTTCGCTTTTGCCTGATACATTGCCATATCAGCCCACTTGAGGATGTCAACTTGGCTGGCGTCGTGATTTAAGAACAGCACCACACCGATACTCGATGTGCAATGATGTTCCACGGTGGTCTCTGCCTCACCCTCATGCTTGCGTGCCAGTAAATACGGCTCGGCCAGAGTGCGTCGGATTTTTTCAGCTACAATACCCGCCTTCTCAATCGATAGTTTTTTATCCACCGCCAACTCGTAGAGCATCAACACGAATTCGTCGCCACCAAAACGCGCTACGGTGTCCACTTCGCGCACGCAACGAGTGAGTCTCTGCGCCACTTCGATCAGGAGCAAATCGCCCAGTTCATGCCCGTGCGTGTCATTGAGCGACTTGAAGTTGTCCAAATCCAGAAACATTACCGCGCCATAACGACCGCTACGTTTGCTGGCAGCCATCGCCTGTCCCAAACGATCGTGTAGCAGGCGACGATTGGGAAGTTGCGTCAAGGTATCATAGAAGGCAAATTTGAGGACCTGTTCCTCGGCTTTTTTGCGCTTGGTGATATCCTCCGTTATGCCCATAAGTTTTTCAAGACTGCCGGTCTTGTTCTTGATGGGAACAAAGCACGATTTATAAATTTTCTCGTGCGGCCCGCTGGCCGTAAACTCGAAGTGGCTGGTTTCCCCGGCATACGCTCTGGCGAGCAGTTCCCCAATGCGTTCCTTGTCAGCGGCGCTGACGGCGTCCAGATAGAAAGTTCCTTGTACCTCATGTTCCGCTTTGAGTCCCCGCATGAGAAGCCCCGCCCGGTTCATGGAGGTTACCCTTCCATCCATGTCTATCTCGTGAATGCTGACAGGGGAGTTCTCGACGAGCAAGCGGTGACGATTTTCACTTTCACGCAAGGCACGGGTAATTTTCTCGGTTTCCTGCCGTGCATCTTCCAATTCTCTGGTGCGGATGCGCACCTGTTCTTCAAGAGTAATTGCTGTCTGGAACAGGTTGAAGTCAGATCCCTGAATGCTGGTGTTGCGTTCAGCGCGATTCATCAAGGCCTGGATAATCTTGTTCAGACGTGCAATCTCGGCATGCAAGGCCTGCTCAGTCATTTCGACTTGGTCAGTCATCACGAGCTCCCGCATCTGCTGACTCCGGAGCAGCGCCGATGGCACAGCCGGTGAGGGTCTGATTGACGTGTACTCCCCGGAACTGTTCGCCGTAGCTACTAAACCCGATAGTGTTGTTGCGCATAAAAATTTCTCCGACGCGATCTTTCAAACCGTTCTGGGAAATTTCCAGATTGCGGAGGATGCAGTCACAGCCGAAAACGAGTTGGGGTGGTCCGATTTCTTCCCGAATCTTGTCGAAAGTCTGTTCCAGATTTTTCACCAGATCCACGCCATGTGCCACCCTGAGCACCAGCCCTTCCTCAATAGCGCAATAGAAAGCCAGGTTGCCGTCGTCATTCGCTTTCTGGATAGAGCGCACATAGTCCGTGCCATCGATCATCACCACGACGGGTGAAACGGCGAAGCTCATGGAATTAAGCTCATGCACGTCAACACCCACCAGCCGGGCATACTCTGCGGCGGCGGACAGCCCGTTGATCTCATGAACGATGCGCCTGGCGGGATCGGCTTCCGTGACAACCAGCCGTTCATCGGTGGAAACAAAATGCTGGGTCTTGAAAATTTTGAAAGGCAAGGAGGTGTTGATCAGAATCAATACGGTGCTATCGGAATGGAAGCGTCCATCACTATACACGTGGGTCTTGGTGAATTTCATGTCATCACCCGCTGAACCGCCAAACAGCGGTATCTTGCCCAGTGCGTACTGCAATGCATGAGTCACAGGCTCTTCGCGTATGGACATACCGTCAATCAGCATAAATGCGAAGGTGTTGTCCGAGCTTGCACCGGAGACTTTGCTTTCAAGCTTCTGTAACAAAGTTTGAGCAAAGTCATGTCCTCTGGCTATATCGAACTGGCTCAAACAATCCAGCAGTCCGTTGACGGCTACGCAACTGCCTGCCGGAAAGCTCGCCCCCGTCAGACTATGCGTACGATAACCGGCCGGCCCGATTTCCCCCGCCGTGGTGCAACCCACCACTTGAACCCCGGCAAACAGGCGGTTAATTTCCTCGGCCAGCACATTGAGGTCGTATTCGCTGGAGCAGAAGAAAATTACCAGCTCCATGTTTGGTTGTGCCACCGCAGCATGAAATTCCTCTGCCGCCAGGCGAGCCTCTAGGGCACACGATTGCGCCAGGCGAATAGTCTGGATGCTCATATTTGTTACCTCCATTCGGATACTGATACGATACGTAAAACCATTCGAAAAACATAGGCAAAAATATCGGTGCCAGGATCAGATAGGTCACTTTTTCATTTTCATGTACAGGGAAATAGGGAAGCGGACCTGTTTAGGGCATGACGTTATCAACGGTGACTTGAATTCTCCCCTGGCTTTCCACATGGTACGATTACTCTTTATCCAGCCACGGCTGCACAACCAGCTTTTTTCGCTCAAGGTCCAGCGCCACCAGGTTTCCCAGATCGGGAATCATTCCGGTAAAGGCAGCGTTGTCGAGGAATATCCGATCGGTGCGCAGGGACGCTTCGATCTGTTGCAGTGGCCGGAACTTGTGTCCGGTCACCGCAATCCTGCCTCCAAGCCGGTTCCGGTCAGGGAAGCCAGATTCATGCCAGAGCAGGTTTTGCGGGTGAAAGTCGTGGAGGGGATCCGGTGAGTTGAACGCCAGGCCGGCATGGACGAGTACGTAGTCGTCTTCCAGCGCCAGGAGCGGCAGCGACAGCAAAAGATTGAGGTACCGTTCCGGTAGCTCACCCAGTTCCCGTATCCCGAAGCTCTCTAGCGTAGGCTTGCCAAATTGTTCCATCCAGTGCGGTGACCAGGCGTCATGGTCACCGGAGAAATTCCGCAACAGCATATCCTCATGGTTGCCCCGGATCGGCCGGACATTGAAGCCGGCCTCACGCAGGTTAAGTACCGTGTCCAGTACTCCCCGGCTATCCGGGCCTCGATCGATAAGGTCGCCCAAGAGATAGAGCCGGTCACCCCGGCGCAGGCCGAGCCGTCCCAAGAGCGCCCGGAGTGTCTTTGAGCCTCCGTGAATGTCGCCGATGGCGTAACGGGTCATAGGTGCTCCTGCTGTATGGGTTCATCGTGTTTGGAGTCTTGAAATGCCGGGAACCGATTGGGTTTGCAAACTTGTAAACTTGGCGATATTTCCCCATGTTGCACCATTGCTATCCCGATCCGTACGTAATCAACTTTTTGTCCCTGTGTGGAGCCAAGATAAAAGAAAAGAAAAGGCACCAGCAAGAGCAGCGTAGCAAGCATCGCCTCAAGTATACCTTCTTTTTGCATTCCCGGGGTGAACGGCTACTGCAAGGACAGGTGGCCCCTTGCCTGCTGTGGTCATTCCTTCCGAATGAAATTCCTCCAGTTGCTTCGCATTCGCTGCGATGAGTGTCAGCGCAGCCGGGTCTCCGACACAGGTTTCCGTCGGAGCTTTTAACTTCCCCTCCCGTCCATTCGCCGGTATAATCCACCCCGTTTGGATGTAACTGCAGGTGCTGTTGAGCACTGTCAAAAGGAGATGTTACCATGAAGAAATCGCTGTTTGCCCTTGTCCTGTCACTTGTGTTGATCACTGCCGGTGCCCAGGCCGCCCGGTCCGGAGAAAGCCCGTTGCCGAAACCTGATGTGCTGACGGAAGAAGCCATCTTTACTTCCCACAAACTCTCTGCTTACGATACCCTTATCATTCGTGACTTCACCACCGACGGCGCTCAATATTCCAGGGTCGATGAAGAGGAGAAGGTGAAGATCGACGCCATGAAACCCCTCCTTACGAAGACGATTTCCGAAAGCCTTGCCATGGAACTGAGAGCGAAGAAGTTGTTCAAAAATATCTTGATCAATGGCGATGCGTCCGGAAATGCCGTGATCTTCGAAGGTGCGATAACAGAATTTAATGCCGGAAGCCGGGCGCTGAAGTTTTTTGTCGGATTCGGAGCGGGAAAGGCATACCTGCTGGTGAAGGGCCGCCTTGTCGACGCCCAGACCGGCCACGAACTTGCTACCTTCGTTGACCGGGAAACCGGATACCGGGGAGCGCTTGCAATGGAAAGCTACGAGGACCTGTTCCCCCATCAGGCAAAGAGTCTTGGTGAGAATATTTCCCAGTTCATCGAGAAGCTCTACTGACAAATGGGACGAGAAAATGTTGAGTCATATGGCTCCGTCATTTTAATAGCCTTCTGCTTCGGCAGTGTAGTCTACGGAAGACTTCAGGTAAAGGAATGAAAATTGGTACGGGTTGAAACGGAAGGTGCCGGATGGGGTCTATCATCAGCTTTGCATCAATGATGAATAACGTGATGGATTTGACTTCGATTTGGCAATAGTCGGCGGGTGTTTCAGTGGGAACTCCAGTGCCTGACATCTTTTCAGCCGGCGTTGTTCACCGTCGGCACGCAACGGCGCGGGGAAGAGCTGGAATGCACCTAAGTCCCGGGGAGACCAGGAGACAGGTGGCGGGGATGGTTGAGGAGCTTGTCAGATTGATTAAAGTGCCAACATGGTTCCGGTGACACGTATCTCAATAGCGCATCTTGCCAATGGCAACTAGGTCGGCTAGACTCCCACCGTCGCTCCTAACGGTCTTTCCATGGAGATGTACATTTTTATTTCCAGTTTCTTGGAAATACGGGGAAGTGTTCCAATTTCTTGAGCGGCCGGTTGCAGCGACTCTGGGTTCCCGGAAAGCCTCGCATCATACAGCGCCGAAACCTGCATTTCGTTCCGCGATGGTTCTCCGTGCCGTTTCCATGATTTCCATGAAACGAACGGGCTTTGCGAATACCTTCAGGATCCCCGCCTTCCGTGCAAGGCTGTGGGTTTCCCCGGAAATGTCCCCGGTAATCATGAAGATCGGCATTTCGGGTGCTAACTCCCGTACTTTAACTGCCAGTTCGAAGCCTTTCATGCCCGGCATGTGAAGATCAGTAATCATCAGGCTGAAGTTTTTCTCATTCACCAGCCGAAGCGCTTCTTCACCGCATGTCGCACAACTTACCTCCATACCTTGCCGTTCTAGAAAAGACATCGCCAGTTTCAGGATTCTCGGTTCGTCGTCAACGATAAGAACACCTTTTCCTTCCATGTTTTCTCCCTGGTTACCCCCGCCCTGTTGTTGCGAGCGGTATTCTGTAAATCATGATTGAATCTTTTTTGGCAACTTTCCCATGGGGCGGCAATACAATTTCAATCAGCCCGAGAGCTGCGAGACGCCGAAAGGCTCGGCTTAGCAAAGCCAAGGGAAAAAACTTGCCGAGTGAGGTCATGATGACGCTTCGCGAGATTTCCCCGTACTGTTTCTCACTGTCGTAATTGACGAGTAGCAGCAGGAAGAGTTTGAAAGCATCGTCCTCCAGGTTTTCCCTAACGGCAATATTTTCGAATTCAGCCAGCACGCTTAACTTGTCCATGAATGCCCTATCCCTGAAGCACTCTAAAAATAAGACACATAAACAACATTGTCAAGTGTTAATGGAATATTTATCCTATTTCAATGGATTTGACATCATTTTGAAATAGGTTTATACATGTGCTTGATTTCTAAAAGGGAATTAGGAGAATTTCTGACGGCCTTTGCAGGGGTGTTCCAATTGAAAAGCGCGATAGGCAGGCGGTTAAAGAGGCTGAGGATTGATAAGGGATTAACCCAGAAAGGTCTCGCGGCCACAGTACCTGGAGGTCTCGATTATACCTACATAGGGAAGATTGAGAGGGGAGAGCAGCTGCCGTCCCTCAAGATCCTGATCAAGATAAGTGAAGCCCTCTCCGTACCTGTCAGCAGTTTCTTCCCTGATGAAACGGTGTCG
>Ga0351920_1045_pt1 | contig 31608 bp, 27 predicted proteins | sample BONcelHT113001C8_FD_206854 | JGI IMG/M metagenome (GOLD analysis project Ga0351920, IMG submission 206854) | Enriched cells from coal bed in the Powder River Basin, Montana, United States - BONCAT cells T11 rep2 HSBNCT.T11.300.1.C8 ... | reverse complement strand
TCTGGTCAGATATCACCAAGGAAAACATGTTGTCTGAAACAAGCTGCTGCAGCGCCTGCTCGACGTCCGAGGTGGCAAAGACATGAAAGTCCTTGCGCAGCAGATCGGCCAGACTTTTCAGAACTTCACTCTCATCATCCACAATCAGTACTTTCGGGTTGTCAGCACTACCGATCTCTATCATCATACCTCCCCAGTGTGATGCCTTTCCAATTCCACTCGGTTTCGACCGTTTTGTTTTGCACGGTAGAGAGCCTTGTCGGCTCCTTCAAAAAGAGCTTCCGGAGGCTGTCCGGGAATCAGGGTTGCCACGCCAAAGCTTGCCGTCACCTGGCGAGGGAAATCCTCAATGGACAGTGATTCAATGGCCACTCTGTACCGTTCCGCGGCATCTCCACCTCGTTCGAGAGTCGTGTCAGGCAGCATCACCAGGAACTCCTCCCCGCCATACCGTGCGACCAGATCGTAAGGACGAGTCCGTTCCGTAAGTGACCGGGCAATTGCCTGCAATACCCTGTCTCCCATGGGGTGACCGAACGTGTCGTTCACTGCTTTGAAATGGTCGATATCCAGAAGGATAATTGTCAGCGAGGTGCCCAGACGTAAACTTCGATTGGCTTCCCGGATAAAACTCTCGTCAAGATTGCGGCGGTTCGCCACGTTTGTCAAAGGGTCAAGGTAGGCCATTTCGGAAATCTTTCGATTCGCATCTTCAAGTTCGACGGCACGCTGCTCCAACTGCGTCGTTCGTTCCTGAACCCGTAATTCCAGCTCGGCATTCAATCGGCGCAAATCATTTATAAGCTGTCGCTTGTCTTTCAGTAATCGGCTGTACTCAAGGGCCCGGGAAACGACCGCTTCCAATTCGTCGGTCCGCCACGGCTTTGTCAGATAGAAATAGATTTTTCCATCATTTACCGCTTGAATAACTGCTTCGATATCCGCATAGCCCGTCAAGAGTATGCGGACAGCGTCCGAATCGATGGTACATGCTTCAGCCAACAATTCAGCCCCTGTTTTGCCGGGCATCCGCTGGTCGGCGATAATGATCGACACATCATTATTTTTCAGGAGAATCAATGCCTCCTCAGCACCAGACGCGGTAAGGACCTGGAAGCTTCGGCGAAACTGGTCGGCAAGAGATGCCGTTATTTGAAGTTCGTCATCCACCACCAAGAGTTTCGGAAGGTCTGAAGGCAGTCTGGCGGAAACAGGGCCGCGATCAAGAACTGCTGAGAATGCTTTACTGAGTCCCATGGGGTTTTTCCTTTTCCTTGTCAGTCGTTACACGAGCAAAAGCATTCGGCAGCAAAATTCGAACAACCGTGCCCACGCCGAGCCGGCTTTCGATTTCAATCCGACCGGCATGCGCAGAGACAATCTGGTGTGCAATGCTCAGCCCGAGTCCGGTGCCTTCTCCCACCGGTTTCGTGGTGAAAAAGGGATCAAATACCTTGTCCAGATTCTCGCCGGCAATGCCGCAGCCATTGTCGGCAACCTCAATACAGTATTCCTCTGCTTCGACACGGGTTCTTACGCAAACCTCCTGACCGGGACGGCTTGCCTGGATAGCATTGGCAAGGATGTTGCTGACAGCCTGGTTAAGGTGGCCGGGAGAACAGAGCAGCGGCGGAAGTACTGCCAGATCGGTTTTTACGGTCACTCCGCACTCTTTCAGGAGAGGATTCAGAAAGCGAAGTGTCGATTCGATTCCTTCGGACAGGGTACAAAACTTTTGTTCGGCTTCGTCAAGTCGCGAAAAGTTCCGCAGGTCGAGAACAATTTTCTTTACCCGTTCCAGTCCCTCAATGTTGGCAGAGAGCTTTCGCGGTATCGCTTCAGCCAGATATTCCAGTCCGGCATCTACCGCTTTGGCAACAATCGTTTCATGTATGCGGGGAGACAGGGTTGCCAATTCAGGCAAGGTGTCACCCAGGGCATTGACAAACGTCAGCAGGTCATCGAAATCACGCTTCAATACCTGTTCATTGCTCAACACAAAGGCAATGGGGTTGTTTATCTCATGGGCGATACCTGCCGTCATCTGCCCCAGGGAAGCAATTTTTTCCCGGTGTACCAGCATGGCCTGGGTTTTTTTGAGCTCATCCAGCGCTTTGGCCAGCTCTCGACCCTTGCGAACATTTTCACGGGAAAGGACTGTCAACTGATTATTCAATTGCAGCAGCTCTTCTTGAAGTGACTGATTATCTTCCCGGGGCGGTTCCGCAATCAGAAGATACCCGTTTTCCACGACTCCTAAACGGCAGACCAGTGATCGCGGAACCTGGTCTTTATCCACGACGTTCAGCAAAAACTCTCGATCCGGAAGAGCAACCGATCCAGAGAACCAACGTGCCAGCAGCACACCATCAGGCTCTGTGAGAAAGTTTTGAAGGCCTTGTCCAACCATCTCAATTCTTTCTATTTTGAGACAATCAGCAAAAGCCTGGTTGGCCGATCTGATTGTTCCATCATTTTTGAGAACCGCCAACTGGATGACTCGAGACGAAGCCAAGTAATCGGTCACGAAAATTAGAGACGTTGCAACAGCGTTCTGCATGACTTTCGTATCAGGAGATCCTTTCAATGGTGCGTATCAATCCTTTCCGCGACGCCATGGATGTCGCTTAATTATTCAAAAACTGGCTGGTTAACGATCATCCAGTTAGATGAATGGTTATATTTCTGAGAATGGCAAAGGGCTAATTTCTTTCGGAGGACTTCAACCCTGTTATCAAGTTGAGCTGGCCTGCGGGTTAACTGATAACCGTAATGAAATCTTAACCGTTAATAGCCATTTACACAAACGATTTTAAATCCTCGTTTTGAAAGGGTGTCAGCAAGGACCCTTAATTGTGGTTTAACACTGAATCAGTTCAGTATTCGATTTTAAGATCGATTGCCATTTTGCTAACAATCTGAAATATCGATTAAAAAAGTAGTAATTGGGGGATGATGAGCCCATAGTTATTTTACAAAACTCATTTTTTTCGAAGGGGCATCCCGTGGAAGAGAAAGAGATCGCACGAATCGATGATGACAAACTACTCTGCTTGGTGGAAGAGCGGCCGGATATACGTGGAAGGTTGGCACCTCTCGCCGAATCTGGGGAAGAGTCGCTGCGTCTCCTCCATAAGCTGCAAGTGCACCAGATTGAACTTGAGATGCAGAACGATGAACTTCGCCAGGCCAGGACTGAGTTGGAGGCAGCGCGGGAAAAGTACACCGACCTTTATGAGTTCGCCCCAGTAGGCTACTTAACTCTGGACCGGGCAGGTAGTATCAGCAGTGTTAACCTCATGGGCTCCAGTCTTATTAAGATTGGGCGCTCTCAGTTGATCGGCCTGCGGTTTGTGAATTTCCTCTCTGCTGAGACTTGTCCCCCCTTCGCTGACTTCCTTAATAAAGTTTTTACAAGTCTGGTAAAAGAGACGTTCGAGACGACACTGAAAAACATGCTCTTCGTGCAGATCGAAGCATTGGCCGTCGCTTCAGGCCAGGAATGCCGCATTACTTTGACTGACATCACCGGGCGCAAACGGACCGAGGAAGAATTGCTGTCAAAAAATCTCATCCTTACCACGCAGATGGAAACAACCACTAACGGAATACTGGTCGTCGATGAAAACGATACGATAACATTGTATAATCGGCGGTTAATTGAGATGTGGGGCCTCCCCCCTGAGTTACTCGACACCAAGAGGGAAGCGCCAGTTTTGCAATTTATTGCAGCACAGGTCGTTGATGCGGAGAGTTTTCAGGAACAGATCAGGTATCTCTATGCACACAGGGATGAGAAAAGCCGGGATGATATCACGCTGAAAGATGGCAGGATCTTTGAGCGTTATTCAGCCCCGTTGATAGAAACTAACGGGAAGTACTTTGGGAGAGAATGGTATTTTCACGACATCACCGAGATAAAGGAATCATTTAGAAGGATCAGAGATTCGGAAATACGCTATCGGCGGCTTTTTGAGTCCTCAAAGGACGGGATTCTGATTATCGAAGCAGAATCCGGACTGATATTTGACGTCAACCCGTATCTCTGCGAAATCCTCGGATTTTCTTCAGAAGATTTTATCGGCAAACACCTCTGGGAAATCGGAGCATTCAAAGATATTGCAGCATCAAAGGATGCTTTCAGGAAGCTACAGGAAAAAGAATATATCTGCTACGATGATCTCCCCCTGTCCACAAAGGATGGACGAAAGGTCGAGGTAGAGTTTGTCAGTAATGTCTACTTGGTTGACAAAATCAAGGTTATTCAGTGCAACATTCGCGACATCACTGAGAACAGGAAGCTGGAGGCGCAGCTGCGCCAGTCCCAGAAGATGGAGGCGGTAGGCCAGCTTGCGGGAGGTATCGCCCATGACTTCAACAATATACTCTCCGCGATCCTCGGCTTTAGCAGCCTGGTACAAATGAACATGGCAAAAAATGATCCGTCCCATGACGACATGGAGCAGATTATTGCTGCGGTAGACCGGGGAGCGGACTTAACCAAGAGCCTTCTTGCCTTCAGCCGGAAACAGGTGATGCAGCCAGCGCCAGTCAACCTCAATGAGCTTATCCTGAAAGTAGGGAAATTCCTCGGCAGGATCATCGGCGAGGACATAGCGTTGGAAACAACTTTCAAGAAAGAAACCCTGACGGTTAACGTCGACAGCGGGCAGATCGAGCAAGTATTGATGAACCTGGCAACCAATGCGCGGGATGCGATGCCAGCTGGCGGATGCTTTTCGATTATCACCGAAGCCGTGGAGATCGACCACATATTTATTAATGCGCACAAATTCGGTGCGACCGGCAGGTATGCTCTCATCAAGGTAACCGATACCGGGACGGGAATGGATGCGGCAACAACTGCCAGGATCTTCGAACCGTTTTTCTCTACCAAGGATGTCGGAAAAGGAACTGGCCTCGGACTTTCGATCGTGTATGGGATTATTAAACAGCACAACGGCTTCATAAACATCTACAGTGAGCCAGGCATTGGGACGACTTTCAGGATCTACCTGCCGCTGTTACAGGAAAAATCGCTTGAGGAGAGAGCACAGTCCCCTTCACCACCGATACCAAGAGGTACTGAGACGATCCTCCTGGCGGAGGACGACACGATGATCCGGAACCTGACGAAAGGTTTCCTCACAGATTTCGGTTATACGGTCATCACGGCGACTGACGGGGAAGATGCAATCGGCAAATTCAAGGAAAACAAGGAGAGGATTCAGCTCTTGCTTTTTGATGTCATAATGCCGAAAAAGAACGGAAAGGACGCCTATGACGAAATCAAAAAGTCGGGAAGCAATGTCCGGGCAATCTTCGTGAGCGGATATCTGTTGGATGTCATCTATAAAAAAGGCTTACAGGATGAGAGATGTGATCTGGTCATGAAACCTGTCAGCCCACAGAACCTGCTACGCAAGATCAGGGAGGTGCTGGACAGACAGAGCTTCGGAAAGAGCTGCTGAAATAGCGCAATCCTAAACCGCTGATGATTATTCCCTTTGGTTTTTGGCGATGATGGGGTCACCTCTCGGATAGCACTTGAAGCGATAACTGGTTTTTTCAGTACGCCAAATCTTTTTGCCAAGTGTTGGGAGGTAGCTGAAAAGAGTGGTGGGGGGATCCTTGGTTAGAAGCTGCATGAAGTGGAATATTTATGCAAATTCAAATAGCAAAAGTGACGAAAGAAAAATTTTAAAGACCGAAAAGTCATTTACATATTATTCTTTACCGGCCCGGTGTCCGCAAGAACCTTATTGTCAACTTTTACCCTGATTTGAGCCATGATGTGTTCTACACTAACTCCCTGCCTCTTTGCTTCACTATTTATCCAACGCAGAAGGATATTCAAGGGCACAGGGCATAATTTATTAATTCGCACGGCCAAAGTTGTATTACAGTTACAGTTAAACATCGCGACAATTCCATATGGAGGGCAGTGAACGTTATTGCTGTTAACTGCGTCATAAAAAATCGGTTCACCCAAATGGGCAGTAGTGAGGAGAAATTCTTTAAACGTACTGAATCTTCGCCCACATTTGGTGCAGTTCTTTGGGAACAGACTCTCAAGAGCTGTCTTTAAAGCTTCTATGAGATCTTCATCATTCATGGTCGACCCCAAACATCAAGACCTCACACATTTTCCTCAAAGCCAAACTATCTACCTTCTTGCCCTATCGAACTCCTCCTGCTGTTTCTTTTCACATTCCGGACAGATGCCATGGCTGAAGAACGCTTCTGAATGTTTCGAAATATACAGTTCGATCTGGGACCAGCTATCCTTATCGTCCCGTATTTTTTTGCAGTACATACAGATAGGTATAATGCCCTCGAGTTGTTTCACCCGTGCAAGAGTTCCTTCTAGCTGTGTGACTTTAACCGCAAGCTCTTCCTCTACGGTCTTTCGTTGCCAGATCTCGCTTTGAAGTTGATTATTCAACTGTTGCAGTTCAACGGTTTGCTGCTGTTGCGCTAAACTCAATCGTCGTAACGCCACGTGAGTGCCCACCCTGGCAAGCAATTCCTCTTGTTGAAATGGCTTGGTAATGAAATCAACCGCCCCGTGACGGAACCCTTCCAGTCGATCATCCAAATCAGTGAGCGCGCTGATGAAGATTACCGGTATATCACGGCTTTCCTCGCGTGACTTAAGCTCACGACAGACGGCAAAGCCGTCCATTCCCGGCATGCGGATATCCAGCAGTATTAAATCCGGAGGATTTTGAGATACGGAAGCCAGTGCCAACTCTCCGCTGTTGGCCGGGCGCACCCGGTAGCCGTTCGCCGCGAGTGTGTCAGTCAGAACCTTTAAAGCGGACGGGGTATCATCAACCACAAGAATTGTCCCTTTTACGTTCATAGTGTCTCCCGGTCTTGTATCTCTTTACAGGCTTGCAGGGCTCTGATGATCTCCGTGTAATTCAATTGCTCTGCAAAGTGGGCCAGTATGCTACCCAAGGCGGGTTCCGTTTCTGAAATACGACTAACAAGTTCGGCAATTCTAACGCCATCGAGACTCACAATGGTGTCGGCCAACTCCATGCGCAGTTCCAACGGCAGGAGAGCGATTGCTTCAGGATGGAGGATTTTTGACGGTACGATTGCAGGACCAGCAGAAGCTACATCATAAATAAATCGTATACTCAGGTTACGAGCCATACAATCAAACAGTTCATCAAAACAGTACGGCTTATGGATAATATCATCCATACCTGCCGCAAGACACTTGTCACGCTCGTTAGAAAACACTGAAGCAGTGCAGGCAACTATTTTCACGTCCTTTCCGCCGGGCAGTTCGCGAATGCGCCGTGTTGCCTCGAAACCATCCATACCCGGCATGTGTATATCCATCCAGATAAAATGCGGGCGCCAGGCGTTGAATGCCTCCACGGCTGCCGCACCGTTCGAGGTGTGCCTCACCTGGAAGCCGGCTTGTTCGAGTAAACTCTGCAAAAGAAGCCGGTTTTCAATCTCGTCTTCAACAATAAGAACCCGAAATACAGCTTGATCATCAGCCATGCCGACAAGCCGGCCACGCATGGTCGCAGCTGCCGAAATCTCTCTATCCTCTGCCCTGCCGACCGGCACCGCAATTCGGAATTTGGAACCAGCCCCAGGAATACTTTCAACATTAATCTGGCCACCCATCAATTCCACAAATTGACGGGTGATGGTGAGACCCAGGCCGGTCCCTTTCTGGGTATCTCGATCACCAACCTGCACGAAAGGTTCAAAGATGCGCCCAAGGTCCTCAGGGGCAATGCCGCAACCGGTATCTTCTACATCGATTAGCAGCAACAGCTGTTCCGGGGCATCACCGTGGCGCACATCCAGACGCAGCGTTACACCGCCTTGATCGGTAAACTTGAGTGCGTTGCCCACCAGGTTGATCAGCACCTGTCGCAGTTTAACACTGTCAGACCGAATGATGCGAGGAAATGCCGAAGACTGATCCAAGGTAAGGAAAAGGCCTTTTTCTCCTGCACGCATCTCCATCAGATTGGCTACGTCACGCACCATCAGCACTACATCGAAAACAGTTTCTTCCACGACAATGCGACCAGATTCAATTTTGGCCATGTCCAACACCTCGTTGATGAGTTGGAGCAGGTGACAACCGCTTTTATTGATGATGTTCAAGGTATTGCGTTGCTCTTCGGATATGCTTGCATCTGTGCAGAGGAGGTTTGAGAATCCAAGAATGGCGTTGAGCGGCGTACGCAGCTCGTGGCTCATGTTGGCCAGGAACACACTTTTGGCCCGATTGGACGCTTCGGCCAGCTCTTTTGCCTGACGCAACTCATCGCTGGCCCGTAAACGTTTGGCAACCTCATCAGTCAGTTCCCGGGTGCGGTTGGTGACTTGTCTCCGGAGCGAACGTGACCAGAGCAGGGAACCAAATAGAAGGGCAACCAAGGGCAGAGTTATCATGAGGATATACTTCACGAATGCGCGGAAGCTTACGCTGGTCGTCTCATAAGGACTCAGCCAGGTATCCCGTATTTTTCGATATTCACCAGTTGTCTTGAGGCCGGCTAACCCTTCGGATAATTGTGACAGCAGCTCATCCTTGCCTTTGGAAACCGCATAACAATACTCAGCGTCGAGCACCGGGGTATCGGAAACCATCAGGTTTCGCCAATGGTATTTATCAATCCAATAAAGCGCCGGAATCCTGGCAACCAAGGCACAATCATGCCTTCCCGCGGCCAGCAGACGTAATGCCTCCTCCAGGGAAGGGACGGGAACGAGTTGTTTTTGATATCCCATCTTGATGGCCAAGTCTTCCATAACGTCTCCAGCCATGACGAGAATCGACTTTCCGGCAAGATCCTTCATATCTGAGAGCTTCGGTGACCCATTGCGGACGACGATCGCGTGCAGAACCAGCAAGGATGGGGGCGAAAAATCAAAATCCTGGTCCCTCTCTGGGGTATAAAACATACCCTGCACCGCATCGATTTCTCCATTTTCTAAGCCCTGTCGGATCTTGTTCCAGGGGCCGAGCCGGATTTCAACCGACAAGCCTGTCCGGCGGGCAATTGCTTTTGTGAGATCGACGTTAAATCCGGCAGGCTGACCGTTTCGATCCAAATATTCGTACGGCGGATAGTCGCTATCCCCACCAACGATGATACGGCTTTTAGTCCGGCCTAATGCCTCAAGGCGGGAGAACCACTTCGCATGGAGATGGCGGAATGTTCCATCCGCAATCACGATGGACAGCCCCTCGTTTAGGGTGGCGAGCAGTTTGTGGTCGCCTTTGCGCACTGCAAAGCAGAATTCCTGAACAAAATCCCTGAGCGGTGGGCCAACCGTTCTGAGGTTCTTGAGACCTGTCTGTTGCATGATCTGAAAGGCGACAAGCTTCTGGATAACCACCGCATCATGTTTCCCTGCTGAAAGTTCACGGAGAGCGACTTCGAAAGAGGGTCGGGGCAGGATGACCGTCTTCGAACCGGAGCGTCGCAGATATTCTTCGGCGTTGTCTCCTCTCAGTACGGCAACCCGCTTGCCTTTCAAGTCAGCCATTGTTGCGATGTTCTTGGTGTCTTGACGGACTACGATAGCACCATGCATGGTAAGGTAGGGAAAGGTGAAATCAAACAGCCCTTCCCGCTCGGGTGTTCGACCCACAAGCGGAAGGACCTGAATGCGGCCGTCGGCCAAGTCCTTCTTGACTTCTTGCCACAGACCAGTTTCGAAGGTAACATCACGGCCCATTGCCTTGAGTGCTGCCCTGAGCAATTCAACAGAAAAACCATCAACATGCCCATCTGCACGAACGATGCAATAGGGAGGATAATCCACTTCACTGGCCGAACGAACGGGAACGTTTTTCGATTCAGCTGTCCATCCCGTCGAAATGGTCAGGGGAAACAAGAAGAAACCGGCTAGCAACACTTTCAGGAAAAGTGGCAGCATTTTGAATATTTTCAGTGCAATTGTCATAATGACTTACCTTGTATTACGGAAAGGACCGACAGTATCTGCAATCGAATGATTAGCTTTTTTGTAACAAGTTGGTCATATACGAGAAGAAATGTTTTCAGGTCTATCCAGAACGTCTCTAATTTTATTTAACAGCTCATTGGGGGAGATAGGCTTCAGGTAGTAGTCTACTCCTTCGTGCAGGAGGTCCTTCTCCTGGAGCATGTCCAGCGGATACCCGCTGTTGAATATGATTTTCATGTCGGGGCGCTGTTCTTTTACCGCAATACTTACTTCTTTTCCACCTTTCTTTGGCATCAATACATCAAGCAACAGCAGATGAATCTCATCTTTTGCTTGTTTGAAAATCGTCAAGGCCACTTCACCATCTTCTGCCTGCAACACCGTGTAACCAAAGTCCGTCAGAAACCGGGCCAGCATTTTTCGCACCGAATCTTCGTCTTCTGCAATCAGGATCGTCTCCGTTCCTCCTAATGGTTTGGCAGGTTTTCTGACGCTCTCCTTGCGAGGATTTTCTTCAAGCAGAGCCAGGTAAATATTGAAGGTAGTACCGATTCCTTTTTCACTATATACAGTGATATATCCCTTATGATCCTTAACAATGTTGTAGGCCATCGACAATCCGAGACCGGTTCCCTTACCAATGTCTTTCGTCGTAAAGAACGGTTCGAAGATCCGTGACAAGTTTTTCTCATCAATGCCGCAACCAGTATCGGATACGCTGATTCTTACATAGCACCCCGGCTCACCATAGCCATGAGTGGCGACAAAGTCCGCATCGAGCTCACACCGCTCCGTGGACAGGGAGAGGACTCCGCCTTCCGGCATGGCATCGCGGGCATTTGTCGCAAGGTTCGATAAAACCTGTTCAAACTGTGAATAATCCAATTTTGAAAAGAGTGGTTCCTGATGGGGCGAAATCTTAATCTTGATATCCTCCCCGATAAGTCTGACGATGAACTCTCCTACACTGCTGATCATTTCGTTGATGTTGTAAACCTGGAAATGACTTTCTTTTTTCCTGCTGAATGCCAGAAGAGACTGGGTAAGCTCTGCCGCGCGCTCCGCGGTAATAAGCATCTGATCCACATAATAGATCGAAGGATCATCCACAACCATCTTCATGCGCACCAAATTGCCGTACCCAATCAATGCCGTTATGATGTTATTGAAGTCATGGGCGACGCCGCCGGCCAGCTGTCCAACAACTTCCATTTTCTGCGCATGCATCAACTGTTTCTCCATGTTCTTCATTTCAGTGATATCCCGACAGATTTCGAGGACACTTTCAAGTTTCCCCTCATCGTCCAGGATCGGTATTGCACGTATTTCCCAAGTCATTACTTCGTGGACTTTCACAATATCCTTCACAGGAATACCCGTATCGATGCACTCCCGTACCGGACACTTATCATGGAAGACAGACATTCCATGAATCAACGCATGACAATTACGCTCTTCCGGCAGAGGAATCTTTTCGTCGAACTTTTCCTTGACTGCATTATTTGTCCAAAGTATTTCCATGTCCGGTGCATGGAGCAGAATATAGTCAGGGATTGCGTTCAGCAATGTTGTGAACTCCAAAGAGAGGCGTTTGAATTTAGCCTCATTGTCACGCAATATATTCTCTGTGCTCTTCCTTTCCGAGATGTCCCGTAAGACCGCCAGCACCATTGGCTTATCTTCAATTTCGGTAAGGCTCAATCCGATTTCCACGTCAAAAGGCCTGTTGTCTGCCTTCTGATGTCGCCATTCAAAAAACTGGGGCTTTCCCTGGAGGGTATCTTTCAATTTATCTTCTAACAGCTCCCTGGAAATGCACCCTGTCGGCTGCTCGTGCGGCGAAAATTCGACCGGGGAATGGTAGAGGAGGTTCTCTCGGGGCAGACCGAACATTTGTGCGGCCGCAGAATTACAGTCAACGATTACGGTGCCGTCAATCACTAAAATGGCATCGTTTACATTTTCAAAAATAGCGCGAAGTTTTCGTTCTGATTCTGCTAATTTCCTCTCGGAAAGATATTTTTGCTTCAGCGCCTTGTTCTTGATGATCGACGCCTCTATCGCCGGCCCAATTCGCACCAGATGGTCTTTCAGAACATAGTCGTCGGCTCCTGCTTTCATGCATTCAACAGCGGTTAACTCGTGCACACTGCCGGTAACAATAATGAAAGGGGTGTGAGGGGCGAGTTCTTTCGCCAGTTCCAGTGCCTGCATTCCGTTAAAGGCGGGAAGGCTATAATCGGAAATGATAATGTCGGGAATAAACTCACGTAGCGCCGCAAGAAACTCATCTTCGGCTTCGACCCGGGTCGAGACGAAGTCGATCTCGGCATTTCTTATGGCATATTCCAGCAGAACAGCGTCTGATGTCGTGTCTTCATTAATCAGAATGCGAAGCTGTTGCATTGTTACCCTCTCTGATTTTTTGTATTTGGTAAGGAAAAATAGAAAGTCGCCCCTTCGCCTTGACTTCCCTCGGCCCAGACACGTCCGCCATGACGCTCAATGATCCGCTGCACAATGGCAAGTCCCACCCCGGTTCCCTCGAAAGCAGCGGCAGAATGAAGTCGCTGGAAAATGCCGAATAGTTTCTGGGCATACCGGCTGTCAAAACCGACGCCCGTGTCTTTCACAAAATAGACGATCTCCCTTTCTTCGCAGCTCGCTCCCACCTCTATCAGGCCGCTCTCCTTCGGTAGGGTGAATTTGACCGCGTTGGAGAGGAGATTTACCCAGACTTGGCGAAGCAGCGATCCGTCACCCTGCGCATTGGGAAGTATCTCCACCCGGACATTGATTTTTTTCTGAATATCCACAGATAGCAGTTCCTCAGCCACGCTTTTGGCCAGTGCCGTCATATTTATGTCCGAATGCATGATGTCAGAGCGTTCTACCCTCGAGAAGGAAAGAAGGTCGTCTATTAGCTGCCCCATCCGCTTTGTATTTTCGATAACCGAATCCAGCAGGTAGCGCCCTTTAGCGTCAAGCTCGGACATATAGTCGTCTAATAGTATCCGGGAAAATCCGCTTATTGCACGTAACGGAGCACGCAGGTCGTGTGAAACCATAGAGGTAAATGACTCCAGATCCGCGGTCCGTTTCTTAATGCGCGACTCCAGTTCCATGTTCAGCGTCAGCAATTCCTTTTCAAGGCGATTGCGTTCGGTGATGTCCTCTTGAACTGCGACAAAATGAGTGATGTTTCCATATTCATCGCGAACAGGAGAGATGCTGGCGTTTACGAGGTAAAGCTCACCATCTTTCTTCTTGTTAACCAGTTCCCCATGCCAGTCCCGGCCAGAAACAATGGTTGTCCAGAGGTTGTCGTAAAAATCTTGTGACTGATTGCCGGATTTCTGGAATCGGGGGTTCTGGCCGACGGTTTCCTCCCTGCTGTAACCGGTCAGGTCGCTAAACTTGCGATTGACATACTCAATGGTTCCCTCACAATCCGTTATAATAACGGTTACCGGACTTTGCTCTGTTGCGCTGATCAGCAGCTTATTCTGTTTTTCTGCTTTTTTTCTTTCGGTGATGTCGTGAATAATTGAATGGATGTATTCTTTTCCTTCCAATTCAATTTTGCTGCTGTAGACTTCCACATCCCTCACTGAACCGTCCGCCAACTGGTGACAAAATTCGAAGCGGATTCGCTGATTCTCGATCACTTTTTCAAGTTCCCGGTCTATTTGCTCCGGCAAAAGGGTATTTATCTGCTGGATTTTCAGCTGTGTCAGCTGGTCCCGGCTCCAGCCGTAAAACTTCGCTGCTGCCTGATTGGCATCGACAATCCGCCCGGTCTCGGGATCAAGAAGCAGCTTGACTGCGGCGTGATTTTCGAACAGGTTTCTGTAGCGTTCTTCGCTTCTTCGCAGAGATTCCTCTGCCTGCTTATGCTGGGTAATATCCCGGCAGGCTCCAACAAGACGGCGAGACCCGGAAAAACTGTCTTTTGTGTCGCATTTGGAGGAGGACTGCAACCATCGGACCGATCCATCTTTCCGGCAAATCCTGATATCGAACAGTTCCGTGCGGCCAGGAACCAGGCCTGTCACGTTCCTGTCGAAGACGGCCAGGTCGGCTTCATACACCAGGAACCTCCAGCAGCCCCTGTCCATGATTTCCTGCATGGAGTATCCAGTAATCTCCTCGATTGCACCGGACATCCAGTCCAGCGAAAAGCTGCCCCCCGGGTTTTCAATGCATGAGTAGGCAAAATCGGAGATAATTTCCGACACCTCCTTGAAACGCAGTTGACTGCGCTGCAACTCTTCGTCCCGCTCCAGTGATTTGATGGCAAAGGAGATGTCCTCAGTGAGATCAACCAGCAGGGCAACAGTTTCATCATCGAAGAAATCTCGACGAGCGGCATACACGGAAAGTGCGCCGATACAGCGGTCTCCTGAGAACAGAGGGAAGGAAGCCGATGACAGATACCCTCTACGCAATGCCTCTTCTTTCCAGGGGGCCATAGCGGGATCGGTTTCGATATCCCCGCAGACAACATGGCGCCCTTCGCGGACCGCCTTACCCGAAGGTCCAAGCCCTGTGGGAACAGCATCGGTTGAAATGGAGATTGCAGACAGATACCCCTCTTCAAAACCTGAAAAAGCGCTCGGCTTGAGGCCGCAAGACTCCCGGTCACTAAGACCAACCCACGCCATGAGAAGTCCGCCGTCTTCGACTACTATCTGACACACCCGGTCATACAATTCTTTTTTGTCGCTGCAACGCACAATAGCCTGATTTACATGCCCTAAGGTTTTATACATGCGACTCAGTCGTTCAACATGTTCCGCCAAGGCGCTTTTCAAGCGCTCTTCCTTGTAGAGTTTTTTGAAGGTCCGGGCGCTGGTATGGCGCCAGATAAGTCCAACACCAGTTCCTGCCAACAGAATTAAAAGTACCGAGATCGCCCCTGTCACCCATGCTTTGCGGCGTGCCGGGGCGAGAATTTCGTCACTATCAACCTTTGCCACCAGGAACCAGGAGGTGCCGGGAATCTTCCTCGTCACGGAAAACACCGAGGCACCCCGATAGTCCACTCCCTGGAATTCCCCCACACGGCCCAAGGCGGCTTGCACAGCCGGCATCTCTTTTTTCGTGAGCGGTACTCGCAAGGCGAGAGCCGTACCTTTCCGGTGACGCAGCTCGTTGAGGTAGACCACTTCTTTTTCAACTTTCTTTACCAGCAGAGTTTCCGCCGAGGGACTCGGTGTGGACCATGACTGGACAAGGGGAAATAGCTCATGGTAAGGATCGACGCGCACCAGGAGCACTCCGATCAAGGTAGTGGTACCGGCATGCTTTACCGACAGGGGAATCAGAACGTCCAAGTGGATACGGGATATCGATTCACCATAGTGTAAGTCAGAAAACTCCATGGACCCGGAACGCATCACCCTGGCAGCAAGCTCTCTTGTCAGCTTTCCAGCCGGCTTGTTCTCTGCGGCGAAGGACAATCTTTCCGAGAGCTTGGTGTCAAAGACAACGATACTATGATAACAGTGATGCTGGCTAATAGGGTAGAGCCACGTGGCAAGATCCTTTCGTAGTGAAGCTGATTCTGGATTTGCCAGGAAGCGTTCGACTGCTTCAGAGAAGAATGGATTATTAAGGAAGATCAAATCGTCCGACAGACGCTCGTTTCGCCATTTCGTTATCTGATCAACTTTCAAATCGGCAACGGCGGCCAGTTCAGCATATTTATCATGGGTAATCTGAGTCTTGCGATTCAGATAATGCCGGTAGCCGGCAGTTGCTATTGCGACAACCAGCAGAAGAAAAATTCCAAGGGAAATTAGCGGATAGATAAATTTCTGTGTCTTCCAAATCATGATTATTCTCTTTCCGGACAGAGCCTTCACCTGGCGGTTGCCATGTTCTGCTCATGACGTGACGGAGAAGCTATAGCAACAAAACTTCCGTTGGTGGAGCGTCATAACTCTACTTCATATGTTGGCATGAAAATCCGTGCAATCGCTTAAAGTTATTCCAGGAATACTCCGATACAGTAAAAATTGCTTTATTCCTGCAAGGTTTGAAGGGCCATGGAGCAAATACTGCGTGCCTGAAGGTGTCGTTGTGGAATCAGTTATTGGTAATTGTAGCCGCACTCAAATATTATTCAACTTAATTAAAACCAGGCGCTCAAGACTTCCTTCATGAACAAAGAGTGGTAGCCCATGCCACGCTGGTCTGCTGCCGCTACATCATGCTGGAACTGGTCAAGAGGACCCCGGACACTCGGCTGCTTGTTTCACGCCGTCAGCGATGAATTACGACAGATTAGCTTCACAGAAGCGTTGGCATTGTTGCTCACGTTACTGGAAGAAACCCTCAACTGCGTTGTCGGATTGTGCAAAGAGCAGGTACAGCAACTAATTGAGCGATTTGTTGAGACATTACCAAGAGTTTCAGAGAACGATTGCTACTTTTGGCTCCAAATTGTCGATAAAATTCCTTTTTGTTAGATAGTTACGGAAAAATACTCTACTGCGAAAGTTGAGTAAATATCTAACGAGGAACAGAACAGGTGTTAGTGGATCTTTTCTTGTAGCGCGAAACATAATGATACTGTGGAAGGGCTAAGTAGAAATCAAGTTCTTCCCGGCAGAAGGGACAAAGGCCGGTCACAGAACCTTCGACATGATAAAGCACATTGCAGGCCGTGCATCTGGTCTGCTGGATTGTATTGTCGGCCTGTGGCAGCCTTTCCTTGAGGAAGTTGCCTACATACTTATGAAGTTCTAGTTCTTCCCTAATCATCTTTACCCCCTGCTTTGATCAATATCAACAGGCAACCGGGACCGCTGAAATCCGCATGCGGTGATATATTGAAGACATAACAATACATCAGCCGTGTGAAGTAGCACGGAAAGGAGAAATGTAATGGCTTCTCCAGAAGGCGCCCTACTGACGCAAAAAATACGTATGAATATGGAAGAATTCAAGAAAACCTGTGAGGACGCTGATTTGCGCGGTAAGAAAGCTGCAGGCATTGGCAGGGAGAGATTCGGGAATGTCGGAGGAATATATAATGATCATGGAACGTACAAGAGTGCAAGCATGACCCCAAAGCTTCCTGATTTAGAGAATATTCTTTGACAACGCATATCTTGTACGATAAATTATACCGTGCTTAAAAGCACATTCCTATGAATGGGGGATTGCCAAATGAATAACGAACAAGAGAAATTGGCGAAAAAGATCGGTAACTTTTCTCTTGCGGTTACCGTGGCGCTACTGGCGACGGCCGGCAGTAGCCATGCGTCTACCGTTAGACAGTCAACTGAGGCGCAGGCACTTAACAGTGGCATGGGTGTTTCCTCGCTTACCCCCGCTGGGCCAAGCCACATTCCGACTCTTGCGGATCTCTCTCCGAATAATCGCTTCACGGTTGGCTACGGGAACTACTACACCAACTGGAGCGATTACTCCAATCACTCCAACTACAACAACTACTACAGCAACTGGGCTGATTACGCTAATCAGTCTAAATAATCTCAGTGCCAAATGCAACCATTCAACGATAGCTAACACGAAGTGTCGTTAGTCAGTGTCAAGTGGTTGTCTGGAAAGAATGAATGAACATACTGGTCACGACCGTCTGCAATAGACGTTGCCCCTATTGTTTTGCAGCGAGCCGCGTCAGTAACTCCCCGGAAAACGCTGAGCAGGGGCATGGGTCTTCCTTTATCTCCTCCGAAAACTTTGGCCGTGCACTCGCATTTGCTTCCAAACACGAACAGATCATGGGAATCCTTGGCGGCGAACCTTCCCTTCACCCGAACTTCTCAAGCCTTATTGAACAGACTTGGGCCGCAGGTTTCTGCGCCAAGGTTTTCACAAATGGAGTTTGGTCCGCGCAGACGCTTGACGAAGTAGGGAAACTTCCAGATCGTACCCCCTCGAATCTCAGGCTTGTCGTAAATACAAATCACCCGGATATCACATCAGAATCGGAAAGGATTGCTCAGCAGCGTCTTTTCTCTATGCTGCCCGAGCATTGCTGCCTAAGTTTCAATATCCATTCGCTCAATCAGGATCTGGGCTTCCTGGTGGACATCATCATGGGGCATGGGTTGATGCGAGAGATTCGGCTCGGGATAGCGGCACCGCTGGCCGAGCACGCAAGCGAGTTTATTCCCCTATCAGAATATCCAAAGGTTGTCCCCTTGATTATGGCTCTTGCAGAGCGCTGCGATGCTCACAATATTCGCATCGGGTTTGACTGTGGGTTCACGCTCTGCATGTTTACGCCGGAGCAGTTGGGATTGCTCTACTCATGGGGAGCCGACTTCAAGGCAAGCTGTGGTCCGGCTGTCGATGTGGGGGTCGATCTTACCGCCTGGGCCTGCTTTCCCCTCTCAACGCTGAGTAAAAGCGTTTCCATTGACGATTTCCGCGATTCGCTAGAGCTGGGCCGCTATTTTGAGGAATATTTTGATGCACTCTACAGCACGGGGGCGCTCTCCGAATGCATCGGTTGCAAGCACCTGAAGCGGAAGCGCTGCTCGGGTGCTTGTGCCGCCCACACTTACAGGAGGTACGCGTAGCATGGTTGCGAAGGGCTGCACTAACGAGGATAGGCTTCAGTCGGCTGGCGTCCGCAAGAACCTGGGGCTTACCATCATCTTCAAGGCGACCGATCAGTGCAACGCTGGCTGCCGCTTTTGCTCAGCTGCTGGCAAAGAGAGCACCGTAACTCCGGCGGACTTCGAGATCCTGGCGCATCGGATCGAGGAGTACATCTTGGAGACGGGAATAGAAAGGTTGAATTTTACCTTCCATGGGGGTGAGCCAACACTGCTCGGTGCGGAGTTTCTTGAGAGTGCCTGCATTCGATTGCGACATCTGCCGATTTCCATCAAGTTTTCCATGCAGTCGAACCTGCTGGAATTTCCGGCTGACTTGATTACGGTCGTACGTAGATATGGTATCCATGTGGGTTCATCAGTCGATCCGATCGAGAGTGGCCGCTGCACGGACAGCGGAGGAGACACTTTCCCGGCCTGGGTACGGAATCACGAGCTCCTTGAAAAGTGTGGAGTGTACGGTGGCGCCATTTTTCTTGTTACCCGTCCTGCGGCGGAGCAGGGCAAGAGGGTCTACCGGATTCTCAACTCATGTGCATCGCTGGGCGAAACGGAGCCGGCATTTCAATTCAACCTTGTCTATCCGCAGGGGCGAGCAGCGGAAAACACTGATTTGCTTGTCTCCCCTGCGGAGGCCGGCCGCTTTCTTGTCGATGCGTATGAGGCCTGGGAGGAGTCCGGCCGTGAATCCTACATTTCGCCTTTCGTAGACCTTGCCTCGTGGTTCGATGCAGGGCGTGAACGCATTCCTCGGCTGACATGCGGGTTCGTGGGGCGTTGCCACGAGTCGCACATAGGCATCGATTCCGAGCTCAACCTCTCCGGATGCGGCCGCCGGGTGGACTCGGGGGCAATCTACGGCAACATACGCAGCCAGTCGATCTTGTCTCTGCTGTCAACGAGCGAAGAGCGGAAGAAATTGGCAGTGCGTTCCGCGCAACTCGCAGCCGGAGAATGCTCAGATTGCGAATTTTTTATCATTTGCAGTGGCGGATGTCCAGACGATGCAGCGCTTGGCAACGGCAACATAACGGATCGGACGGCGCACTGTGAGTCATATAAAATGCTGTTTGAGGCAATGGCCGCGCGCAGTGGCATTCGGCGCGTGCCGCCGCCTGCTCGGCGGCCACTGTCGAAATCCGTTGTGTATATCGGAGTCGACGCCGGCGGCATGCCCAGCTTTGTAGGGAGTGACGAGCACCTGGAATGCTGGTTGCTTCCGACCGTGGATGGGCATCCCCTGAAGTTTTCATCACGGCTTCATAATCTGCTTCAGACCGGGGCGGGAAGGGTCAGGATATTTGCTTCCGGCGAGCAAGTTAATCGTCTGCACCTTTGGGTAAAGGTCCTTTCCGATCCTAGAGTCGAAGTTGTCTTATTTGATGCTCCGGAAATGTTGCTTGATAACCTTGCTGTTCTGGGTCGTCTCGGTGCGCGTGCCCGTCTGGATATCGAGTCCCTGGTTGACTGTGGCTGGTCAGGGGGCGCGGCGTTGGATCTGGCAAGAAAATACCTACGTGAAGCCGAGTGGAACGTTCGCATCGAGCCATTCGAAGACATGCTTATGGCGGCAGTTCGCAGAGAACGTTCCGCTATAACAAATCGCCATGGACTGACGCCCGGGCACTACCGTATCTGTATCGGCTCTCTGGCCGGGGCCAGTGAAAGCGCGTTACGCTTGGTTCAAGAGCTTTGCAATTCGGAGAACGTCGCAACATCGTCGTACTATATCGATCACCGCGAATGTAGCGAATGCCAGTCATACACCATTTGCGGCTCTCAGCTGGCACCCGTGACTACCGGAAGCTGCAGCGATAAGTTACGTCAACTGGTGGAGCTGTTACAGACCTCCGCGGAGGAGATCCGAAGCAATCTTACTGAAGATTGCCCACCGATAGGGTAGCCGGGAGAGGTTTTTTGCCAGTGTGTGAGCTCTGTTGCGAGGCCTAGTGTCGTCCCATCCATCACCTTAGGACAATTTCAACAAGTTACTAACCCGAAGAGTTATGCAAAATACGCACACTTCCCTATTTATTAATATCAACAGGCAACCGGGACCGCTTGCGGCTCGCTTTGGCGCTTCGGTCCCTGATTCGCTTTACTCATTTGCCTATTGATATTGATGATCAGGTCTCTTTCAGGATATATCCGGTTCTGGGTACCGTGTGGATAAGGTTCCTGCCTGTGACTTTATCTATTTTCTTGCGAAGAAAGCTGGCGTATACACTTACAATATTGGTGAACTTCACGGATTCCATATTTGGCCAGACATTCTCAACGATTGCGCTGCGGCTCAATACTTGGTTCGGATTGCGTACGAAGAATTCGAGAAGGGTATATTCTTTTAAAGTTAGGTGTATTTACTCATCCTTGCACCATGCCTTGCGGGCAATCGGGTCCAGAAGTAATTCGGCGAACTGGATTACAGCGCCTCGGCTCTGCTTGGGCCTGCGGAGCAGTGCCCGGATACGGGCCAGGAGTTCGGCACAATCAAATGGCTTGCTCAAATAGCCGTCCGCTCCGGCATCCAGACCGGCCACTTTGTCTTCAACGGAGTTTTTTGCTGATAGAATTAGTAGCGGTGTAGTTACGCTTGCCACCCGAAGTTCCTTGATAAGCGACAGGCCGTCCTTTTTGGGAAGAATGAGGTCGAGGATTATAAGGTTATAGAACTCGGAAAGTGCCGACCTGAAACCTTTCTCTCCGTCATGTACAACTTCTACCTCATGACCCTCTGCTTCAAGCCCTCGCTTGATAAAATCAGCAGTCTTTTTATCCTTTTCTATAATCAGAATTCCCATAGCACAATCCTTCGCAGCACATGAAAAATATAGTTTTCCGGTCAGTCGTTGGTTATCAAGCTGTCCCCTCAGGCCATATAGGAAACGGTAAGTCCAACAAGCGTCGCGACCTGGTTACAGCAACGTATAAGAGATTGATTTCCTCGAGAGTTGCTTCACGATCGGGTGATCGTGCAGGATTACCTTTAGCCGCAGCCAACAGTTTTAATATCTTTTCGCCATTAATGAAGTCTTTTACCAACGCGACATCATCAAACTCTGCACCTTTCGACTTGTGACAGGTTGAGAGAATAAGCTGTGCCTGATCCTTCTTGACTGCCTTCTCCCGGATCTCCCTGATGAAACCAAAGAGTCCGGACCCATAGGTGGAGATGAGATCCATCACCATGCCCAGCTCACAGTCGCCAACCTCTTTCTGGTATTCCGTCAGATCCGCATACGATTTAAAACGCCGGATAAATTCATCCCGAATCCTTTCGTGCTTCCCGACGTATAGATTCAAAATATCATAAAGGCTTGTTCCGGACACGAAAGTATAATTTTCAATATCTCCTTCATAAGCAACCTTCAACCCTTTTTTGCAGACAGCTTCAATTGCGTGACTGATGAGGCCCAAATTGCTCCGGGCAAGCACGGCACGCTCAGACTTCCCGCCTTGTGACTTTCCTGGTCCGAGCCCCTTTATTTTGAAGTCATCAACTGAGACCCCCAGCAGTGTTTTTAGGCGAATTACTTCCATTGCTATCTCTGCTATGGAGTTGCCAAAGCGGAAGCTTCCCGACAAGGTAAACCGCGGAAAGCCAACCATACCAAGACTATCGATAGCACCTCGGTAACCATATATGGATTGATGTGAATCACCGACAATAACCCTCGTAGCTGGTTGACGCAAGAACAAGTCCAGCCAACAAGGATTAGAGTCCTGGCCCTCATCGGTCAAAACATGGGAATATGGGAGAACAGGGGCCTGCAGCTGGAACTTCTTCAAGTAGGCATCGTGTGTTATGGGCAGATTCCCATCCCACATTTGCTCCAGGATTGACTCCGCCGCATCACCAATATATTCACTGTAACGATTGGCAAAATACTTGGCTGACAGCTCCTTCACTGATTTTACGTAGTCAATATGGTGAACCCGTCGCTCACGGCTGTTGCAGAAACGGTTCGCCAAGCTGACAACATGCCGGGCAAAGATCAGCTTGTCTAATTCATTTGAGAACTTTGGTAAGGGGCTGTACCATTCCAGGACGTCATGCGGCTTCAGATTGCCACTCGGATGCAGCTCAAACCCTTTTCCGGATATCATTTCCCGGTAAGCTAGACTGTGTGCAGTCTCCACCTTTACATTGGTAAGGCCCTGGCGCTTAAACTTGGCCGTCGCCTCGATCCGAGCGCTCCTGTTGTATACGATATAGAGAATGCATGCGTCCGTTCTGGCCTTCGCATAATCGATCAGCGTGTGGGTTTTCCCTGCTCCTGCGCAAGCAATAACACATGCGTCTCCTTGGTGATCGACAACGGCCTGTTGCTCTTCAGTGGGACGAACCAATATTATTGCCCCTCCTCTGCAGGCCCAAGGTTATCAGCATTTTGCTGCTGAACCAGTTTTGCCAGATCTCCAAGCAATTTCTCCTTCTCTGTATATTTGAGGACATCCCACAGCTGATGTTCGTCCATTCCGTCGAGTAGCAGTGCAATGCGTTCCGTCAACGAACCAGGGGCTAGCTTTCGATTCCCCGGCAGCGACGAACCTGGCTCTTGGCTTAGAGCCTCCGGGCAGCAAGGCACTTTATTGAAAAACAAGTAATCCAATGAAATATTATGTTGAGCACAAAAACCGATAATTTCCCAGAAAGGCAAAGAATTTCGAGCCCGCCACGCCGCCACAGTGGGTTGCGAAGTCCCGAAGAGAGCCCCGAGGGACTTGTCACTTTTCAAACCTCTCAGTTGCCTCAGTTTATTAAGAACTATGCTGGCTGCATTGCTGACGGCAGGTTCGGCACTCAGCATCATCGATCCTTCTCCTGTCACAACCCATCTAACGTTTAACCCAATGCGGGCCAAGGCATCAACTATTTTCTTGTTGGGCAAATTCTCCCTTGTCTCATAATCTTCCCAGTCCTGGAGACTTAAATCTAACGCATTGGCCATTGCGTCCGGTGACATGCCGAGTGATTCGCGAATGACCTTCAATCGTTTTTGCATTGATAACAGTTCCACAAATACACCCTCCTGTCTGCCGCATTCTAAACGAGCGCCAGATTTCCCCTGCAAAGACTTTTTGTCTCGTCGTGAATAGGACAGCCTACCCCTCCGTTTCTTTATCATTATCATGGCCACGGCGCTTTACTCTCGCAGCGGCTGCCGATTTCGCATCCTCATCGGTATCAATATAAAAATCTACCGTAGTAGTTATTTTCTTATGCCGAAGCAACTGCTTCACAATCTCGATATCTTCTCCCTGGCGTAGGAGCGAGCGAGCGTAGGTATGCCGGAAAATATGCACACCCTGCTTTGCCATGCCGGCAGCCTTGGTAATCCTGGAAATATTGTGGTTAATTTGGACCGGACCCAAGGGCTTGCCATTGAGCGATACGGCAATAAGACCCTTAGCGGAAAACCTTTTGCGCATGATCTCCAGCTCATCCTCTAAATGCTCACATATTATATAGACGTATTCCCAGGTGCCACCCTTTCCTAGTACCTCAACCCGGTACATGGGTGTCTTACTTTTCGGGTCAGTGTAGGGTTCAAGATCCTCATAGCGCACTTTCGCCATTTCGTCGGCTCTGATTCCGGAGAAGAGAACGAATTTTGTGAGCAAGAAATTTCTTGTTGAGGTAAAGGCTCGCGTTTCGTGAGATTCAGTCTTTTTCCGGATTTGTTCTATGGTGAGGATGATCTTTTCTACTTGTTCATCGCTATAGGCGGGTTTTTTCTTTCCCTGTCCGTTTTGGTTCTTTACCGTCAGATTACGCAGATTATAAAGTATCCCGAAGCCTTCCAGGTTATTTCCATCAATAAACTTGAAAAAAGCCTTGAATACTTTTATGTAATGCGATCTGGTCGTGTCTGATATACCCTTTTTGGATCTTTTGTCCTTATAATCAAGAAAACGTGTGATAAAGAAGGTTCCTATGTCAGATATTGCCACTTCGTCCTGAAACTGGCGAGAATACTCGATAAGCTCGTCAATAACCGCAGAATAGATGGTCAAAGTCCTTGGTGCACACCTCCTGGCCTGCAATAAATCAATATAGATACCCTTCCACCGTTCAAGATCGGTGACAATATTCCCTTCCGACAGGGGCCATACATCCGTTTCAATCGCCATTTCACCACCTCACCATAAAACAACGTTAGGTTGTTTTATGGTTAAAAGCTATATTTGGGCATTCGCCAGGTCGGTCAAAGCCCTCTTGAGGAAAAATAAAACGCTTGTCTTCACTTTATGCTGATGAAATTCCTGAAGGCGCAAAAGAAATCGATGTGATTTCATTTTTCTTCAACAAAGCGTTCGATTTGTTTCTCAGATCAGGTTAAATCGATCGTAAGGTCGAGGAAATCAAATCGATGTAACAAATATTCGTGGTAACTTCCAATTGTGAAGCCGATGGTGAAATTAATGAGAGATTCAAACGATGAACTGTATTAAAGGCAAGACTTTCCGGGTAACCAGCTTTTTAAGTCGGCCGGCAGTTTTTCTTGGTGATAGAAGGGGATAGGGTAGGCCTTTTATCTTGTCTGGCGGTAATGAATCGTCTAGTACAGATCCTGCGCGATAGAGGCCTTGTAATTGAACAAATGATTCGAGAGCATTCATGGGCAAGATAACGAAATATCTTTCCGCTGCCGGCGGTTATGCCCGTATGAAGGAACTACGTTTTGCCGGGTTCCAGACCCGGGAAGTAGCCGAACTAGTAGCCCAGGGTCATATCGAACGGGTCAAGCCGGGCCTGTATCGGCTGTCCGGTCATAGCGAGTCCGGCGAATATGCCTGGTTGGCAGAGGTCTGCCGTGTCCTGCCGGTCGGCGTCATCTGCCTGCTTTCCGCCCTTGATTATCCTGGCCTGACTGCCCCAGCGTTCGGGGAACGAATCCATGAACACACCAAACTCTGACTCACCAAGTAAGAACTCTCCGGCGGACAGGTCCAGTTCGGGATAGAGGGGAAAGGCGGGGACCGAATGCAGGATCGTCAAGCCAGACCCATATTTTCTCACCCCGTACTTTAGCCATCAATGTCACCTGCCGGGATTTTTTTACGCGGAGCTCTTTTCCGCTGAGGAAGTGATTCGTCTTGCAGCCGACGCCCCAGTACATCTTCCTTTGCAATCAGTGACAAATCTTCCAGCATTCCCAAAACGCGCAGTACCTGGACGTAAATTCCGATGGCAACCGAGGGATTTCCGTTTTCAACCTTGTAGAGTGTTGGACGCGAAATGTCAGCCCTGGAACAAACTGTCTCCATAGAAAAGCGACGTCGCAGCCGCGCATCCTTGAGTCTCTGCCCCAAAGTCTTCATTTCTTTCGCCGACGCCGGATAAATAGCTTTTGATCTCTTGGTCATAATGGAAACCACTATTTACAATAAAAGCATGTTTTGTCAATATCGATTATCGTTATATTTTATTTTTGACAGATGTCAATCTGGCCTACAGAGCTTAAGTAATCGCCGAGATATTCGAGGAGATGCTATACATGCTGATTCGCCTCTCGGTTGGCTTGGAGGACCCTGTGGACCTGGTAGCGGATAAACAGTATGCAACGTTGACACCAATTTAGAGTAGTAAGCATGCGGAGAGTTTTACTTCACGCATCCGAAGGTTTCTCCTCCCCCAAAGGATTTTCGAACCCATGCGGCGGCTTATACTCCCTCCCCAGTTCCCGACACATCTCGGCATTGAGCAGGTTGAGCTCCTCCTTAATCCGCTCCGCCTCGGCGAGAAACTGCGCAGCCCTGGCCACCTCGATCTTTCCCTTCCGGCCCATGTTTCCCCGGACGAGACTCAGCATGAAATCCGTGGTGCCGAAGAGGCGGATGAAGTCGGATGAGTCCAGGGTTTTCCGGGAGACGATGCCCATGTCATCCCGCTGGGCCAGCTCCATTTTCCGTTCCAGTCGCTCTCTTTGCTTCTCCGACCTTTCTTCCCGAGTCATTCTTTCCTTTTTTCCTTCCTTATTGTCAGCCATGTGAACCTCCTTCAGCGGTTTTCCACGATCGCCTTGATCTTTTCCAGCCGTCTGTTCCGCATGGAAACAAAGATCATGGCGACCAGCGGTAGTATGACGAAAACGGTTGTGGTGACGACTATCAGGTATGATGCCGTGAGCAGCACCGGCCTGAACTCCATTATCCATTGGTAGATTACGATGAACGTCTCCATTTCCATGTACTTCTTGACCCTGAGAAGAATTCTGGTGATATGGTTCTCGGTGAGCACCACCATGTAGAGGAAATGGAAAAAGATAAAGGCGATAATCATCTTGCAGACCGCACCGGTTATCACCCCGCCGACGAAATTCCGGATCATGCTCCTGGTGTACGGCCCAATGTAGAGGGAGGAGGCCCGGGCGATGAAGCAGGCATAACCGAGGGTGAAGCCGAAGGCCAGGAGGAAAATGAAGCATTTGTCGAAGGTCGTTGGGGAGGTTGAGCCGAATACCGGAATCATCCTTTCCACCACGCCGATGGCCAAAGGGGTGATCATAGCGGTGATCAGCCCCGAGATGAACGACCCCCGGAATCCCACCTCGAAATACTCGATCTTTTGCTTCAGGGTGAAAAATCCGGCCGATAGGATGGAGCCCCGCTTCTCCTGGGCATGGTAGTACTCGATGGTAGATACCGCCTCGATGAGACCCTTTGGACGGGTCTCCGCCTCGATGGACTGAACCGGTATTATATCGCTAGAGCCGCTGGCGCTGTTCTTTCCCGACACGCTTCCCCCCTTATAGCAGACCCAGGAGCCTCAGCAGCGGCGCCGCGAAGGTGACCAGGAGCGCCAGGGCGAAGAATACCGACGCTGTAGCGAAATTCCGCCTTCTCACTCCGAACCAGAAGGAGAGCAACAGCAGCGAAAAGGCCAGGAGTCTTCCCCAGAAGCCCTGGAGGATGGTGGCGAACAGGGTCTTCCAGACCAGCGTGTACTGTTCCCCGGATATGTAGCGCAGCGGGTTCATCCCGCGCAGCAGGTCGTCCATGGTACCTCCTGATATTCTTCAGCAGACATCACCCGAGGGGTGAATCCTGTTTTTCCAGGAGATGTTTTGCGGTCACGCGCCGGATCTCCCGCAGCCGGTGGACCTTCCTTGCTTCCAGGGTCGAGACCGGCTCGCCGAAGGCCTCAGCCCGGAAGGGGATGAAGTTGTCCTCCCAGGGGGCCTCCGAATCGGGGTTGATGACGAACCTGGCCATGAAGAATCCCGGACCCAGCAGGTTGGTGGCGATGGCCTTCCGCTCCTGCAGCCGTTCCACCATGGAGAACATGATGTCCCGCCGCGCCTGGATGTCCGCGTCCGCGGCGAGCAGCTTCGAGTCGTTTCTGGAAAGCCTCTTCGCCGCCATCCAGAAAAACGCCACCTGGACGTAGACCGTTCCGTCCGGCATGGAGAAGGCGACGAACCGTCCACCCTTCATCCGGTTGATGAACTGTTTCAGGTAGGAGAGGGTGGCCGCCGGGTCAAACCATTCGATGGGTACCAGGGTGTTTTCGATCCGCTCATCCGTGCCGCCGGTCGCGCCGAAGATATCCGGATCCTGGTCAGGATAGGCCCCGAAGACGGACACGTTGGCGGCCTGGCTTTCCTCTGTGGTGACCGTCCCGTCTGGTTTCTTTGGCGAGTCGCTCGACGCCTGGACTGGAGGTTCCGGAGTCTCAGTCACCTGCTTCCGGGGGTTATCCTCCTCCCCAAGCCTATCCATCGTTCCTTTTTCACCCTGGGGTTCCCCGCTGTCAGGGCTAAGCAGGGCCGCGATTTCCCGGGTGCGGCAGATCTGGTCCGCGCTCTTCAGCCGTTTGGCCAGGTCCGATTCCGGCTGTGCGCGGTGGTGCTGGCGGACGGCATCGGTGACCTCTTCGGCATAGGTCAGATTCCGGAAGGACTCGATCTTCTCAAGGACAGTCGGGGCAATGAGGGGGTGGTCGCCGGTGCAGTACATGGCCTCTTGGTAGGAGGGGAGCTTTCCGAGGTCGTGGGCCAGACCGGTAATCACCTCTTTTGGAGCCATGAGCGGCTGGCTGCAGCGGGCCGCCATCTCCCGGGCCACGTTCAGGGAGTGGTGGTAGAGGGGTAGCCCGGCCAGCCTGGCAAAGACGTTCGTCTCCAGTTTTCCTTCCATTTCTTTGCTGTTCCGGTTCACCACCGAGGGACAGTCCCCCTCCTGGTCCAGAATCCGGAGCAACTCGTCGATGCAAAGGCGGACGTTTTCGACCATGTTTAACTTCCCCTCCACCAGCTCTTGATGGAATTTCGCTATTTCCGGGTGCCGGAAGGCAGGGGGCGGAGGTTCCGGCACCTTGATTGGAGCCTGCGGATGCGCGAGCCAGTTTTTGGAAAGTTCCGCCAAACTGATCACCCTCTCTTCATCCGGCCGGTTCCAGACCTGGGAAAGGTCGCCAAGCGCTATCTGATGCCCGTCAGCGGGATGATCAGTGCTCCTGGATGGTTCCGGCTGGACATCCACGCTCTTCCGTCTGCTCATTGCAAAGACGAAGATCAGCATGAGCACTCCCAGGACTGTCGCCAGTCCCCACATCAGCATTCATCCTCCCGCTCATTGCTGTTTTCTGTCGGAATCGGCACCCCCGCTGGCGCATCCGGGAACTTAATCTTCAAAAGTGACGGACTAACGTCCCGGATCCTCCCCCGGTACCGGCCGGAGTAAGTCATGAGGTAGAACTCCTGTTGTCCCAGGTCGAGGATGTCGGACACCTGGAGCACATCTTCCTCCACCTCCCTGGCCGTGATGCCTCCGGTGGGCTGCATGATGGGAGCCAGGACCTTGTGTACGCCGAAGTGCTCGGTGGCGTAGGCAGAGGTCTCCGCGTCGGGGCAGCGCATGAAAAGCTTGGTGTTGGTATTGTCCAGGATGCTCTTGGCGAACTCCTCTCCCACGGCCGCGTAGAGTTGGTTCACCGATTGGGCGAAAGCGTTTACCATCACCCCGGCGCTCCCCGCCTTGGCGAAGAGTTCCTCGATACCTTGGTAGAGGAGCGACTGGGACTCGTCCAGGTAAATGGAGAGGGGCGGGGTGACCCGGCGGCGGTTGGAAAGGTAGGTGCGGCCGATGAAGGACTGGATTATGGAGATGATCACCTTGCAGAGGGTCGCCGCCGCCTCCCGGGTGATGAGTGAGCCCGAATGGACCGCGAGGATCACCCGTTTTCCCTGTTCCAGTCGCTTGATGAAGCGATTTTCGTCCGCCTTGCCGATGATCCTGCCGATATTGCCTGAGGAGAGTTCCACCAGGGCGGTGCGGAGTGACGAGGAGACCTTGGCGTAGTATTCCTGCGGCGACTCCAAGACGTCCTGGATCATGCCGGCCACCTCCTCCGCCTCGGCGGTGGCAATGGTCAGCAGGGCCTCCCGGTATTCCTTCAGGGTGGAGCGCCGGATTCCCTTTCTCAGCTCGTTGAAGTTCAGGAGCGGCTTCTTCTTCTGGGCCTCGGCGATCAGCCTGATGGAGAGGATCGCCGCCAGAGTGATGTCCTTGGCGATGTTGCGGAAGAACGGCTCCTTGCCCCCCTTGATGCCGGAGACCACGTGACCCACCAGTTCGTCCACCATGAAGTAGTAGGCCATGGGGTCGATGATGGCCGAGTACTCCGGGTAGATGGGGGTGACCAGCATCAGCTCGTTGAGCCTGCCGCACTGCTCCGCCACGTCGACGATCTTGGCGAAGATCTCCTGGTCTCCCTTGGGGTCGAAGAAAGCAACCGAGTACCCTTTCCTGATGTCCTGCTCGATCAGGTATTCGGCGAGCCGGGTCTTGCCCACTCCGGTGGTGCCGAAAACGAAGGTGTGGCGGCTACGGTCCCGGTCCGGAATCGAGAGGTCCAGGATCCTGGTTCTGTCTTTCAGGTTGAACCCTATGCCCAGGTCCGTGGACAGTCCGCCGGTTTTTGCGCTGCGTCCGGACCCGCCGAAGATTCCCATGTGACCTTCACCCTTTCTCCGATACGGTACCAGTGAGGAAACCTATCTCTCGGCAGCCATGGTTGTCGCAGCAAGGAAATTACCGTTCAGGAGGCTTCTCTCGTTCAAGGGCAAGATGACCCACTGCCCGTTCCACGATGACCGCAACCCGTCAATGGCACTCTATGGTAACCGGGTACGATGCTTCGTATGCAACAGGTCGTGGGATGTGATTGAGTTCGTGATGGAGTGTGAAGGGTTTGACTTCAGGGAAGCGGTGCAGCATTTGACCGCAGAAATACGTTAGAACAAATTCTTCCGGGTATTTCCGGAAAAGGCCACGTCTATTCCCATCAGGGTGCGGATGGCTGGGCGAAAGAAGGGGAAAATCCATATCGGGTTTTCCCCTCATTTTATTTCGTGTCTAATCCGGCCCCCCTGAGATGAATCTGGTCAATGGAAAGAACAGGATAAGGCCGTTATGGGAGGTTGTCTTTTCTGTGTAAGATTCTTCGAATGGATCGACCATGCAGAACCTACGCTGCGCTGGAGAACGGATGAACTTCCTTATCAAGTCGGTCTTCCAGTGCTTCCAGTGCCAGTTCCATATCATACTGCGTCTGCAAATTAAGCCAGAATTGCGCTTCCATGGTAAAGAAGCGCCCCAGGCGAAGTGCTGTGTCAGCGGTTATTCCACGCCGTCCGTGCACGATTTCATTTATGCGACGGGGCGTCACGCCAATATCTTTGGCTAATCGGTATTGAGATACACCCATCGGCTCCAGAAATTCTGTCAGCAGAATTTCGCCAGGGTGGATCGGGGGAAAATCACGTTTAGTCATACTGTCACCTCTCAGTGGTAATCAACGATCTCGACGTCGAACACGTCATTACCTTGCCACATAAAGCAGATGCGCCACTGTTTGTTGATTCGGATGCTGTGCTGACCTTCTCTGTTGCCTCGCAATGCTTCCAGATAATTGGAAGGCGGAATCCGCAGTGTCTCAAGGACGGTTGCCGCACAGCATCGTGAGCTTTATTGCCGCGGTTCGCTGAATTGCCTGCGGCAGCTTTACGGAAAATCGTCCATGAAAAAGCTTTTCGGTTTCCTT
>Ga0351920_1041_pt1 | contig 33018 bp, 40 predicted proteins | sample BONcelHT113001C8_FD_206854 | JGI IMG/M metagenome (GOLD analysis project Ga0351920, IMG submission 206854) | Enriched cells from coal bed in the Powder River Basin, Montana, United States - BONCAT cells T11 rep2 HSBNCT.T11.300.1.C8 ... | reverse complement strand
ACAAGTATTTCCCCTATGACAAGCCAATTACCCCACAAACTACCATAGAAATAAAGGGGGAGGTAGACCGTGAATTTGTAGGGCGCCTTGAGATCGATGTGAAACAGATTACTATCGTTGGTGAAGGTGCCGCCCAGAAACCACAGGGTGGTTTTCAGATCAAATGACATTCAAAATGGGGTATGGTCCTGTCGGTAAATGAGCACTCTATTTTGAAATGAATAGGTAATGAAATAAATCTAATATGGAATCTAAGAATAGATTTGTTTATCTATATAATAAGCAAATCATTATATGGGCGGCTATCGTTGTAATTTTAGCTTCTTGTATAGGCTATTATACTGTAAGCACTCTGCGGAAAAATAAAGATTATGATTTAGCAGAAGACTACATGCGGATGAGTCCTGATTTGACCGAGCCCGGATTGACTCCGGGTGATAGAGCACTTCCTCCCGGTGCTGACCCTATAAGGGTATTGACGGGTATATATGTGGATAGGATAGAGGATATAAACTTAAAGGACAGCAAATGGCTGGCATCCTTTTACCTCTGGTTTCAGTGGAGGGGTAAAAAGGTGAATCCTGCTGCTAACTTTCAGATTATTAATGGTGAGGTGCTGTCAAAAGAATAAGGTAACAGAAATAACCGAAGGCGATAATCATTATCAGCGATACCGGTTGAAGGTTGGCATGAGTAAATTTTTTGATGCAATGAGATTCCCTTGCGAGGAACACCTCCTGAATATTGATGTTGAGGACGACGAATTAGAACGACATCAGTTGATTTTTGTCCCTGACAACCAGAATTCAAACGTGAGTTCAAGGATATACATTCCCGACTATCAAATCTACAAGATACTAGCAATAGAAAAACCTCACACCTATAAAAGCACCTTAGGTGATCCCCGCCAATACAGAAAAGAAAAATCGACTCATTCCCAGTTTAGATTTGGGATGTGGATATCAAGACCAGGCCTTGGATTCTATTTTAAGCTGTTCATCGCGCTTTTTGGGTCTGTGTTTATTTCATTTCTTTGTATGTTTGCACCTCCCAGAATAGATACGAGGTTTGCAGTCCAGGTAGCCGCCTTCTTTAGTGTAGTGGCAAACCTCATATACATATCCAAAACCTGGTTCCAGGCATGGGGATTTTCACCATGGCAGACATGGTGACCGCTATCGGTATATTTTTTTATCCTTCTTGCCATGATAGAATCAGTTATCAGTGGAAAATTATACGAAAAAGGCGATGAAACCCTCGCAAGATATTTTGACAGGGTCTCTTTTGTTATCTTGCTAAGTACATATGCTGCTATCAATATATTGATAGTCAGAGTAGCCTTACACTGACCCTGAGAATCCTGACCGTTTGGCTGTGATGTAGCAGGAAATGGTTTTTCAAAGAGATTACACCGTTAAAAAAACAAAAAAAGAGAACAAATCATATGCCCAACACAAGCAGCCCCTATATCGATAACAGCTTTCTACTGGAAAGCAATACCGGCAAACGGGCTTTTTTTAGCACATCAATTTGAGCGTGAGAAGCAAAATAAAACCCTCTCGTAAGGCCTTTGAAATCGAGAGGTAACGAAAGGAGTTTTCCTCCCAGCCCCTTGACCTTAATTATTCCTATGGCAATTGTGTGGTATGGGGTTATTTCTATTCGAAACCCCTTCACATACAGTGGTATAAGGGCAATTGGTCATGGTTGCAGCAGCAATTTTAGTATCAATTGCTAAGGGCATGGGTTAGAATAGTAAGAATCAATTCAGACAGTTGAAGAAGTAATTTCTATCTTGGAGGATATTCGAATGAAACCGATTAGATTAATATTAGGGGTATTGACTATTTTAGCATTATTGTCAGGTGTTGCCCTGGCTGATTGTGAGAGTGAATGCAATGGTCCTTTCCAAACGTGTCTGAATATTTGCAGACAAACAACGAAAGCGGACAGTCCGGAGGCAGCCAAGTGTGTGAATAATTGCCTTAATGGGGTTAGTGGTTGCAACAGAAGATGTGAATCCAAAAACAAGAAGAGCGAGAATATCGGAGATTGCACAGTAGGCTATTTACAGGTAGCAGATAATTCTGTAGCCAGGTAGCATTGCCCTGGGTGCCAATTGTATCGAGAAAGGCTTGACATGTGCTTCAAACTGGACGCCTTATTGTGTGACATATAGTTGCAAAGGAAAATTTCCCAATACTTACTGTCAATAAGATGAAAGCAACCCTGGAGATATGTTTCGTGATGGGGTCTGGGTTGTGTATTCAGCGTCGATAGTCAGTGATCCTTATTGAAGGTTGCAAGGGGCGCTTAGGGCTTAGCGGGGAAGACCTAGCGAGCTTATGGAACGAGTGTAGAAGGCAATTGAAGCTTGGAGGAGTAAAGCGGGACGTTATGTGCCATTGAATATGACGGCCATAACATGACAATGGCAACCCTCAATTTTAGTGATTAATAGCCGTGTTTTTGTTGTGGTGACATATGTGTGAACAAAATACTATCTTATATCTGGAGGCAATAGATGCATAAAATAATGTGTAAGGTGATCCTATTCGCCGCCATGACAGCATGTCTTCCGCTGCTAATGCAGTCTGTAGGCTACGCAGAGCCTGTATCTGAAGAGGCCCGTCGCCATTTAGATCGGGGACAGATGGCCGTCGAGATGGCAAAAACGGATGGAGACCTCTCGGACGCAATAAAGGAATTTCAGAAAGCGGCAGAGCTTGCGCCAAACTGGCCTGAGCCCTACTATAGCCTTGGTATGGCACAGAACAAGATGGAGCGGTTTGGTGATGCACTGAAAAACCTCACCCGCTATCTTCAGCTTACCCCGAATGCCAGTAATGCCAAAGAGGTAAAACAGCTTATCAACAAGATCGAATATAAGAAGGAAAGAGAGGTCGCGGTCGTAAAGGCATTTGAGCTTATGGCATCAGATCGGGTAGATTGGAAGAAGATTTCCGCTGTTGATAAGGGTCCCGATAAAAGCAATGGTTTGATTGCTTATTTTAATATACCCGAGGGGTTTCGCATGAACAAGGGGGCATTGGAAAAGCGGAATGGGTGTTACAAGATGTGGCATGATAAGTGGAGGGGATGGGTAGAATGGGTGCCGGTGCGTATAAACGGCAGTTTTTTTGAATATACCTATACCTACGTCGTTAATGGGATCTACGGCAATAAAAAGGGTTACCACTTGCAAGAAGTAAAAGGGGAAGGCGAGATCATCTCCCTTGACCCTGTTCGCACAAAAACAGTAGTTATAGATAAAACTCTCGGATTACTTACAAATACGAATGAGTTTTATAGATTCGAAGAAAAGAATACAACAGAATACGTGATGGAATTACGACCGAAATAACCGATAGAGCAACGGGTAACTTTTATTGTTATGGGTTTGTAACGGCGAAGAGTATATACAGGGCAGGGCTTTGAATATACAAATTAATTGCTACCCTGTGATGCTATTTGTTAATAAAAATTGACCTTCCCTTTCTACTCATCTATCTCATCCTTCAAAACAATGCCAACTTGAAAAGCAGTACCTTATACGTGCCCCCCTTGCAACCTTCGGGTAGTGCCCTACTATCGCCAAAAAAGGATGCTTTACCTCTCATAACACCCGCAGGCCGCCCAGGATGCCCCACAATCAATGAAAGGTAGGTAGGCTATAGAAGTTTGCCATGTCCATGCCTTACAACCATTCTACAGGCAATATTGATATTATATGTTGTGGTATAAGATACATTGCCATGTCTATATGTGGTACCGCATGAATGAGGGTATGTTTATGGCCTCGATTTGGTCGAAGTTATCGGCACAATACTTTTTTAACCTGAAAACTGCCTTTTTTCTCGTCTTGGTTAGCTATAGGTTAGCACTGAGAATTTTAGAGCTTGTGAAATGTTCTGTAAGTTACTGATTTTATTGGTGCGCTTAGCAGAAGTCGAGCCTGCAACCTTTGGTTTCATAGAGCAAAAAACTAAATATTTAAGCCCTTGATATCAGGTCTGATTTCCCATAAGTAACTGATATTAGCTTCATATTTCTTTTCCATGTAGTCCATTCTATTCTATCTATTCCAGTCTTTTCCAATCTATTTTATCACAATTTTTGCACAATGAATTTTTCAGTTCCTTAGATGAAGATATCAATATGATTTATGTAAGAGGTAGATCCCTCCAGCCTTTCTCCTTCAAAATCATTACCTTCCCCATCTCTTTTCAACAATTAATGTTCATAAGCTGTTCTAAAGTCATACAAAGCCCTTCATAACATCTCAAAATCATATACTTCTTTACCATATTGCCTATATTTCAGTTTTTATAAATATCCTTGATATTACAGGTGTTATGGTATTATGTCTTCTGGAAAACACATCACATCTCCATATACATTTACCTTTAAAATATAATATGTTGCGAATGCCATACTTTTCACAAAATGCACAATGCTGTCAGATAAGGGTTCGCAGAGTGACAAAAAAAGGGTGTGAAAAGAAGTTTGTTGTTAGCAGCAAGAAATTGTGGATAGTTCAATGGATTTATAATTTCCATTTTTACAACTATGATTTTATGCAGACCTTACCCGGCAATTCACATTTAGAAGATGCTGGTATGCTCCAAGAAGCTCATAGTATAAGTAAATTACACTTAATGGCGCAGATTCAGATAAAATACAGAAAAAGCGATCTTGCCGGTGTCCATATCGAAACAGGGAATGAATTTGCAAAACCTGAAAACGATGCTATAATTATAACATGAGAAAAGCTTTCACCATTTCTATCATCTGTTTATTGTTTATCGTTACCTCTGCAAGCTATTCCTGGTCTCGCGGGCGGCACTATGGTGGATGTGGTGGTTATAATAACGGGTGGGCTGTAGGCGCTGCAGTTGCCGGTGGAATTCTCGTAGGTGCAGTTGTCACAAACATGATAGCCCAGAGTGCTGCCTACAATCCGCCTCCGCAGAGAGTATATGCATATCCTCAGCCATCAAACGTAGCATATGCCTATCCTGACCCTGAGTTTACTGCAAGATACAGTCAAAATAAGCCTTCGGGCGAATGGGTTGTTGTTCCGGGTCAAACAGTAAATGGAAAGTGGGTGCCGGAACATAAGGTCTTGGTACCTGCACAACCATAATAAAATCTGCTGTTATAAGCAATCTAAAGGATTTATCTTCATCTTTATCCCCACAATTTGTTAAAATTCAGGACAGCATATCACATGAAAATCTACAAACTGAAAAGAACTGGTAGACCTTTCGAACCTGCCGCTAACCCATCTGTTATGCCTTTCGGCAAACACAAAGGCCAGCATATTGATACAATCCCAGATAGATACATTATTATGCTCGCCGATGATTTCGGACAGGACAACCAAGGTATTCTCCCAGATAACAGGTTCAATTTCAAAGTGCCTCTTGAGATCAGGGAGAAGGCAAGAGATGAACTGAAGAAACGGGGATACAGGAAGAAAGGTTCCAGATGGGAAAGAGATTAATTCGGCAAAAAATCGGTCTTGCTCTATGGTATACTTTTTTAACTGAACATACAGAGGCAAAGTGATAACAAAAATAGTATCAGGCGGTCAGACAGGCGTTGACCTTGATATGACAAAAGCTCTCACAAAATAAACTTGCCGATAAATATATAGATACATACGAGAGCGAATATTACCAGATGGAATTTGTAGAAGAAGATGAAAAGATAATCGTATTGTTTTATAATGACCAGAATGAACTGATGGCAAAGAGAGAGTTACCGAAATATACTACAGTTGAAAACTATATAGAAAGGAACCGGCAGAACTGATGGATAAAGCTACTTCTGATAACAAAGATAAACTTATCAAGATCATCAAAGCCCTTCTTCATACAGATGAGGATCTTAATTTCCTTGTTCAGTTAAAGAAAGAAGACCTTGAAAAACTTGCTTCTATTATAAGGGCAAGAACAGATATGGTAGATAAGTAAAAGGATGGAATGTCAATAGTGCAGGAAGGCTATATTCAGGTAACAGGCGGAAAGGTATGGTACAGAAAGACAGGAATCGGTAAAGATGGTATCCCTCTTCTGGTATTGCACGGAGGACCAGGCGCAGCCCATGACTATCTGGAGCCTGTTGAACCATTAAGTGATGAAAGACCTGTTATTTTCTATGACCAGCTTGGATGCGGAAATTCTGACAGGCCTGATGACAAGTCTCTCTGGACCATTGAACGTTTTGTAGAAGAGATTATACTCATCAGGGAAACCTTTGAGATTGAAAAGGTGCACATCCTTGGACAGTCATGGGGTAGCATGCTGGCTGTTGATTACATGCTTACCCGGAAACCTGAAGGAGTAGCAAGTCTGATACTTTCCGGCCCATGTCTCAGCACTTCCCGTTTTGTTGCAGACCAGAGAGCTTATCTGCCGGCGTTTACTGAGGATATTCAAAATACTATCCTGAAAAGTGAGGCTTCAGGTAATTTCGATTCCCCCGAATACCAGGATGCTATTATGGTATACTACAAACGTCATGTCTGTCGTTCAGACCCATGGCCTGATTGTTTGAACAGAACCATTGAAAAGATGGGACACGAAGTATATGAGTATATGTGGGGACCAAGCGAATTCACCATGAGCGGGATACTGAAAGATTATGAACGGGCTGAAAGATTGAAAGAGATAATCATGCCTGTCCTCTTCACCTGCGGCCAATATGACGAAGCGACACCTGCCACAACGAAGTATTACCAAAGCATGCTTCCAGGTTCGGAAATAGTTTTTACAGAAGGGGAGCATGGCGATGTCATGTTCTTTATCGTATCCGGGTCAGTCAGTATAAACAGAAAAAGTCAGATAATAAGGACTATGAAGAGGGGTGACTATTTCGGCGAAATGTCCATGCTTCTCAATGCTCCAAGAACGGCAACCGTAAAGACATTGGAGGACAATACACGGATTGTTGTAATCTCGCAGGAGAACTTTGAAACTATTCTGAAGGAAAGTCCCGAAGTTGTCCTTTCCATTCTTAAAGAAATGGCCTTACGGCTCAAATTGACAAACGAAAGCATCTGATCTCTGGAAGCGATTGTCCCGCAAGTCGCACTTATTATACGAGCCGCACTCAGAAAAGCTGCTGTTGCCTTTATCCCATATTTTCAATTAGGATAAATAATGAAAATATTAGGATAATTATATTTATATCCCCCACCCTCCTGAAACCGTAATGGTTGTTCCTGTTATGTATGATGAGTCATCAGACGCAAGGAAGGCAATAACCCTGGCCACCTCTACAGGTTCTCCATACGCCCCAGCAGAGTCTGATCAATTATAGGCTGTTTGTACTTGTCCGGTAATTTTATCATCGGGGGTGTACGGATAAGCCCCGGCACAATTGCATTCACCGTTACACCATCCGCCCCCGCTTCTCTCGCTGTAGTTTTTGTCAGTCCGATAACACCTGCTTTTGCAGTGCAATAAGCCGCTTCTCCCTTTGCCCCGGAGAGGCCATAGACAGAACTTATGTTTACGATGCGTCCCCAACGGCGGGCACGCATCTCAGGAAGGAGCCATTTTGTCAGAAGAAAAGGCACGCCAATATGTATTCCCAGAACAGCGTTAAGATCTTCTTTACCTGTTTTAGCTGTTACTCCGGGTCTATCGAAGCCGGCATTGTTTACAAGTATATCTATCGTTCTTTCCGCCTGCATCTCTTCTATTAATTTTTGGAGCAAATTTGTACGGGTTAGGTCTATGATATGTGCAACCATCCTTACCCCCTTCGATGCAATCCTGTCGGCAACGCGCGGGAGGGTGTTCCTGTTTTTGTCAAGCAGGATAAGGTCGGCTCCCCTGTCTGCAAATACTTCGGCACAGGCCTCGCCGATGCCCTGACCTGCCCCGGTAATTAATGCCCTGTGTCCGCTTAAATGCATAGAATTTTTTAAGCTCATCAATTCACCCCTTTTTGACTGTAATATTACCCAGAATAATGTATTTATAACTGATCGTCTTTTAACAAAGATCCTCATTTATATAAGCAAACCAGTGGTCTTCAAATGGTCAATCCCGAGCAAAGGAGAAATAAAAATACGGGAAAAGTCTACCATACCGATCCAGGCAAACAAAGCAAAAATTGATTGACAAGGTTACTGCCTTATGATTACTATTTAATGCGATTTTAACCAACAAGGAGGTTGATATGTCTGTAAAGATAGCGATAAATGGTTTTGGAAGAATTGGGAGACTTGTTTTCAGGGCAGGATATAATAATAAAGATGTTGAGTTTGTAGCAATAAACGACATTACGGATGCAAAAACCCTTGCACACCTCCTTAAATATGATTCTGTCCACGGTACCATGGATGCTGAGGTAAAGGCAGAAGACAGCGCAATTATGGTAAACGGGAAGGCAATAAAAACATCTGCCATAAGGGATCCGGAAACATTACCATGGAAAGAGCTTGGTGTTGATGTTGTCCTTGAGAGCACAGGAAAATTTACTGACAGGGAAGGGGCGGAGAAGCATATAAAAGCAGGCGCAAAAAAAGGTAGTAATATCGGCACCTGCGAAAAACCCGGATGTGACATTCGTTCTTGGGGTAAACCAGGATGTATACGATAAGTCAAAACATCATGTAATATCAATGGGTTCGTGTACTACAAATTGTCTTGCACCTATTACAAAGATACTGCAGAAAGAGTACGGCATTGAGCAGGGGCTTATGACTACCATTCACTCCTTTACAAACGATCAGGTTGTACTTGACGAACCACATAAGGATCTGCGCAGGGCACGTGCGGCATCACTGTCCATGATACCGACAACAACCGGTGCAGCAAAGGCAATATCAGAGGTTATACCTGAACTGAAAGGAAAACTTGACGGGATGGCAATCAGGGTTCCGACGCCGAATGTTTCTATTGTTGATTTTGTAGCTGTATTACTGAAGAGCACAACTAAGGAAGAATTGAATAATAAATTTAGAGAATATGCAGAAGGTCCCATGAAAGGGATACTCTTCTGTTCTGAAGAACCGCTTGTTTCAAGTGATTTCAATGGAAACCCGCACTCTTCCATAGTTGACATGGAAAACACAAATGTTATCGGCGGCAAAATGATAAAAGTGTTATCATGGTATGATAACGAGTGGGGTTTTTCAAACAGGATGCTTGAGCTGTTATCTTTTATTATGAAATAGCAGAATCAGGATAAATGAACAAGGCCTGAAGTATTAAATCTTCATCCTTGTCCCTTTATCTTTCCACCTTAAAAAGGATGGGTGACATATGAAATACATAGATCAGGTTGATATAAAAGGTAAAAGGGTTTTTCTGCGGGTTGATTTTAATGTACCCATGGATGAATACGGAAACATTACCGACGACGCAAGGATACGCGCGCATCTGCCGACGATAAACTACGCCCTCGATGAACATGCTAAGGTGATTATCGCGTCCCACATGGGAAGGCCGAAAGGTAAAAGAGTTGACGAATTTTCTTTGAAACCTGTTGCGAAAAGACTCTCAAGACTGCTTCAAAAAGACGTTGCATTCCTTGATGATTGTATAGGCAGTGATGTTGAAAAGGCAATATCGGACATGAAGGACGGGAACGTAGTTCTGCTCGAAAATCTTAGATTTTATACGGGCGAAGAAAAAAATGACAGCGAGTTCGCATCTCAACTTGCAAAATTGTGTGACGTGTATGTTGACGATGCTTTTGCGGTATCTCACAGGAAGGCGGCATCAAATGCGGCAATAACTGAATTTGTCAAAGTATGCGCCGCAGGTTTTCTCATGAGAAATGAACTGGATTATTTCAATAAGGCAATGGGGAATCCGATAAGGCCTCTGGTGGCAATCATTGGCGGTGCAAAGGTATCGGACAAGATAGGTGTCCTTGAAAAACTTATTGAGAAGGTGGACAAACTGATTGTCGGCGGCGGTATGGCCTTCACTTTTTTAAAGGCTCTTGGAAATGAGATCGGTAAATCCATATGTGAAGAGAACATGCTTGATATGGCAAGAGATATTATGAGTAAAGCTCAAAACAAAATGGTTAAGTTTTATCTGCCCGTTGATTGTGTCGTAGCTGAAAGGGCGGCAGTTGATGCAGAAGTAAAAACATGTACTGTTCAGGAGATACCCAAAGACTGGATGGGTCTTGATATCGGACCTGCCACAACATTGCTCTTTTCCGAAGCACTTCAGGACGCGAAAACTATTGTTTGGAACGGTCCTATGGGTATGTTTGAACTCGACCCCTTCAGCAGAGGAACCTTTGCTATGGTGACTTACGTAGCAAATGCCCATGCGCTTACTATTGTGGGGGGGCGGCGATACCGACGTGGCAGTCCACCGTGCCGGTGAGAGCATGAAGATCTCTTACATATCCACAGGTGGAGGAGCATTTCTGGAACTTCTTGAAGGAAAAACCATGCCTGCAGTTGAGGCTCTTGAAAAATCAGGCGGTGCTGCATGAGAGGATGGATGGTAGCAGGCAACTGGAAGATGAATAATATGGTCAGCGAGGCCGTAAACCTCTCAAAATCAGTAAAAGAAGGCACCGAAGGGATTAAAGGAGGCGAGGTTGTTCTGTCCCCTCCCTTTACCGCCCTGCATGCTGTTTATGAAACAATAAAGGGCTCGCATGTAACACTTGCTGCGCAAAATATGTTTTACGAGGAAAAAGGAGCATATACGGGCGAAGTGTCGGCAGCCATGATTAAAGACATCGGATGCACCTATGTGATTATCGGACATTCCGAAAGAAGGAAATATTTCGGCGAAACCGATGAATGGGTGAATTTAAAAGCAAAGAAAAGTCTTGCAGTCGGGCTTAAACCTATTATATGCGTGGGCGAAACCGATGATGAAAGAGGAAAAGGGGTCACGGAGTTTGTGGTTGGGATCCAGGTTAAAAAAGCGCTTAACGGCATAGACAATATGGGTAATATCGTTATAGCATACGAGCCTGTATGGGCAATAGGCACCGGAAAAAATGCTACCCCGGCAGAAGCGGAAGATGTTCACCGGTTTATACGGAATATCCTTGGAGACATGTACGGCGATGCCTGTAAAAATGTTAAAATATTATATGGAGGCAGTGTAACACATCAGAATATCAGCGATTTAATAGAAATGGAAGACATAGACGGGGCGCTTGTTGGTGGAGCATCCTTGAAAAGTGAAGAATTTGTTGGTATAATAAGAAAAGTGTCGGAGAAAAGATAATGTTGATAGCGATAGCAGTTGTTCATGTGGTTGCAACCATTGCCCTTATCCTTATTGTGCTTTTGCAGACAGGGAGGGGTTCTGAGATTGGAGCAGCTTTTGGCGGAGGTTCAAGCCAGACGTTGTTCGGCAGTTCCGGCTCAAGCGGTTTTATGACAAAGTTGACAACAGCTACCGTTATAATATTTATGCTTACAAGCCTTTTACTTGCATATTTTTACAGTCACAGGGAGTATGTGGTGAAAACCGCCCCTGTAAAGGCTGAAGAGAAAGCGCCGACAAAATGAGATATATAATAAGTGCCGAAGTGGTGGAATTGGCAGACACACCATCTTGAGGGGGTGGCGGGGAGACTCGTGCGGGTTCAAATCCCGCCTTCGGCACCAATAATTATTTGATTTAATTAGATTTATTCACTGATAATCAGGTTTTAGTGTTTTGTGTAAAACTTGATTTTATAAAATTTCCTGATCCCCATCCAGTACAAACTCTTTAATATAGAAATTTATGAATTTTTCATCTCTTTCTTTTTTAATGAAAGGATATCCGATAATTGCAGAGGCGTTTGGTTGGGGAATATTGTAATTTTTATTCCAGATGATTCCATCCCATATTTTTTTTTGTTTATCAACAATTCTGACGCGACGTTGATTAATCATTGAAACATTCGAAGGCACAAGAAAAAGATCGGGCCTTGGATTGCCGACCCCGTAAGGCGCCAACTGCTCGATCAAATCCATGAATTCGATAGTTATTTCTTCAAACTCAGCCTGCGTATCAACCCGAAATTGTTTTTTTATCTCAGGGGGCACGGCATTTACACGTTCTTCGAAGGCATCTCTGAAGGGTATGAGATTCTCCTCTGAAATCGACAAACCGCAGGCATATTTATGCCCGCCGTGTTTTAAAAGTAAATGTGACAGGGATGCTATTGCCTCAAGGAGATTCATACCGTTGCCTCCCCTTCCTGAACCTTTCCATATGCCGTTCACTTCAGTTATTACTATGGAAGGTTTACCGAATTTCTCAACAAGTTTCTGTGCGACAATGCCGATTACACCTAAATGCCAATCCCTGTTAAATATAACTATCGAACTTTTATCCGAAAAATTATCCTGCGTTACAACAACCTCTATTTCGTTTAAAATTGATTTTTCCTTGTCCTGCCTTTCTTTATTCGCTTTCTGAAGATCAAGAAGCAAAGCCTCTGATTTGCTCTCTTCGTTACAAACCAGAAAATCCAAAGCTATTTCAGGTCTGGATACCCTGCCCGTCGCATTGATCCTCGGTATGATAATGAAATTCAAAGCATATTCGTCAATGTTCCCCCCGCGTGGTATAAGATTTTTTTTAAGAAATGTCTTTAACCACACCCTGGGCTGTCGCCTCATGCTTTCGATGCCGAATTTGACAAGCACCCTGTTGTCTTTGGTGAGCGGCACCATATCGCCGATAGTGCCGATTGTTACAAGGTCAAGCTCTTTTTTAAGGTTTATCTTGTTCTTCAAGAGACCGCTCTTATGCATAACTCTTCTTAGTGCCCATAAAAAGAAGAAGGTCACGCCGCACGCTGCCAGTTCTCTTGTCGGGAAAAGTGAATCCTTGCGTTTCGGGTTGATCAATGCACAGGCATCCGGCATTTCATCGGGCAGCTCATGATGGTCGATGACAACCGTTTCAATACCTGATTCCTTTGCAAATGCAATCTCATCATGGTTTGACGAACCGCAGTCAAGACAAATCAGAAGATCCGGGTTTTGCGACTTCAGCCTTTTTATTGCCTCGATGTTCAGCCCATAGCCTTCCTGCCTTTTAGGTAAATAAACCTCCGGAGATTGTCCCAAATTCTTAAAGAAGTTTATCATGAGGGCGGTTGATGTGATCCCGTCCGCGTCATAATCACCGTAAATACATACCTTCTGCTGCTCTGCTATCGCTTTGATGACCCTGCTGACGCCTTTTTCCATATCAGGAAGTAAAAAAGGATCGGAAAGGTCATCGAGCTGCGGATGCAGAAATGCCTCTGCCTCAGCAACACCCATTATTCCTCTTGAAACAAGAATTCTTGCAAGGATGTTCGGGATCCCAAGTCCCTCCTCAATAGATCTCGCAGCATCAGCGATATCTATCCCAAGGATCTGCATGTTATTGGTCATGGGTAATCCCGATGATGTTCTCAACACCTGCGTATCCATACGCGTCCAGATATTCCCTTAATCCCCCGATAATTTTCGGGATCGCGTAAGGATCTAAAAAGGTGGCAGTGCCGATCTGGATTGCATGTGCACCTGCCATTAAAAACGCTACAGCATCTTGTGTATCAATAATTCCGCCGACACCGATGACGGGTATAGGAACTGCCTTTGAGCACTCATAGACTGCCCTAAGGGCAACTGACCTTGTAATCGGACCGGACAGCCCGCCTTTTATCGGGACTGTTCTTTTATTAACATCTACAACAGCTGCCGGAATAGTATTTATTAGGGTCAAACCATCTGCACCTGCCTCATAAGCTGCAGAGGCAATCTCAACGATATTTTTCACCTCTGGCGTAAGCTTGGCCAAAAGCGGTATTTTTGTTGCTGCCTTTACATTTTTTACTATCTCGTATACCGTATCCGCTTCTTTCCCGAAGCTGATCCCGCCTTTCTTGATATTCGGGCAGGAAAGATTCATCTCCAGGGCAATAATCCTGCTGTCCGGCTTGATCATTTCGGCACAGCCGATGTACTCGTCTTCGGTAAAACCGAAAAAGTTTACAATTATAGGGGTTTTCTTACGTTTAAAAAAGGGGAAGTATTCTTCAAAGAAACGTTCGACGCCAATATTCTGAAGACCTATGCTGTTTATCATGCCGCACCTCTCTTCCCATATCCGCGGAAGAGGATTCCCGTGATGCGGCTTCATTGACAAACCTTTTGTTACATATGCACCGAGTGTTTCAACACCCCAGAGCGGTTCTATCTCTTTGCCGTAACCGAGCGTACCCGAGGCATTCATAACAGGGTTTTTCAGTATCTTGCCGAATAATTTTAAAGGGATATTTCCCATAAATCGAATACAGGCCCCTCCTTGCATACTCTCTTATAAGGCTCATTTTCGTCGATTGTTTTTTTCACACAACCGAAACAGAGACCGAGCCCGCATGCCATCCTTTCTTCCACAAGGGCCTGGCAGGATATTTTATCCCTGCTAATAGATTGTTTCAGGTTCTTCAGCATCCCTTCAGGGCCACATACAAAGATCTCCCGGTTAATGTTTTCGGTGGTTTCAAGATGATTTTTCAGCATCTCAACAACATTACCTTTATATCCGCATGAGCCATCAAGCGTCGAGACCATGGGATTTAAATGCGCTATATCTTCAAGAAGGGCTGTCTCAATACAAGAGGAGCATCCAAAAAATACTGATGCCTTTTTCTTCAGGCTTTTGACCAGAAAATGTATGCCTGCTATACCGATCCCTCCAGCCACTGTCAAATATACATCCCTCTGATTAATATGGAATCCGTTACCCAATGGACCGAGCACAGAAGTCAATGTACCCTCGCCTGTTTTGCTTAAAAGCTCTGTTCCTTTACCTGCAACCTTATACATGATTGTCAGGATATCCATATCATAATCATATATGCTAAAAGGTCTTCTAAGAAAAACCTCATTGCCGGGTATCTTCAGCATGACAAACTGACCAGGGTTTACTTTTCCCATAGTTTTAGCGGGCTTTAATTTGAGCAGAAAGTAGTCCGGAACAATGTTTTTATTTTCTACAATCTGTGCTTCAGTATCAACCATAATTCCTCATATAAACGTTTAGCTGACAGTAAAAAACCGTCTACGATCTAATCGAACGTCCCATATTTTTCAATACAACGAAAGCTGCATTACAAGTGCATCTTCATGCGTGTCTGTATAATAACCTTTTCTTTTACCTACAACTTCGAAACCAAACATTCTGTATAGTTTTATAGCTTTAATATTGCTGTCTCTTACCTCAAGAAAAAAATCAGATATGCCTCTTTTTACGCAATATTCGATTATGTGCCGGACAAGCTGTGAGGCATATCCTTTTCTCCTGTAGTCAGGATTTGTTGCAAGATTCAATATGTGAGCTTCATTCAGCACAGAATATAACATAATGTAACCGAGTAGGGTGTTGCTTTCTTCAATTATAAAACTGATAGATATGGGCGAAGATAATGTCTCGTTAATCATTTTTTTTGTCCAGGGTGTAATAAAAGACCGTTTTTCTATCGCAAGAATTCTTTCAATGTCGCTTTCCTTCATTTCGCTGATAACCGATTCATTATTGCAAGTGGCATAGCAATGTTCTTTCCGCCCTTCATCCATTGCCATTTGCCCCTAATGTATTATTCCCTGTTTCCGGCTTATCATAGAGGATTCCTTATCCTGCAGGTCATAGCCGGTTCCGGCCGGCTTGTTTGCCTTTAATCGAGGGGACATTTTGTCTGCTACACCCTCCTGATTCTCTATTATTGCCAAATCATCGACTGCATTTATATTTGTAAACACGGAATAACCGCTATTTGTAAAATACGGGTGTTCACCTAACTCCCTCACAGAAATATAAGTAAGTAAATCTCTGACCTTTAAATTGTTTTGTGCTATCAATTTAAATAGATAGGGAATACAGGATTTGCCGTATATCGCATAAAGCGGTTCGTAACCCCCCTTAGATCTGGGGATTATCAAGTCCTCACCGTGTACTTTGTCCATCATGTACTTTATTGATTGTTCCGAGACAAAGGGCACATCACAGGGAAGGACAAAAACATAGGGCGTATCGGCATATAAAAGCGCCGATACAATGCCTACAATAGGGCTTTGTACAGGGAGGATATCTTTAAAAATAGGGGCATCTATACCCGTAATACTGCTATGGTGATTTGAGATAACAATAATATCTTTAAAAACCTTTTTTGCTTCATCATATACCCTGTTTATCAGCAACTTCGTTCCGACAGGGAGGGTCGCCTTGTCGCGCCCCATTCTTTTGCTGTTGCCACCGGCAAGAATAGCACAGGTCATATTCATGTATAGCTTTTACCATCTTTTGGTAAATGTGTAAAGGCACAACTTTCCTTTTATTTAAAACATCGTTGCCTTTTATATGCTGCTTATAATTATTTAAAAAGCAGTGTTCAACCATTTAAAAAAACATTAATAGTTTAATCATATTGTACAATTAATTATGCATAATAAAAATTAGTACTTACTCGATATAGCATGTTACAAAAACGGCAGATCAATATTTTCACTTGACAAAGTGTATACAAAAATGGAAATATTTATCTGCTGTTTTTGCATAAAAATAAGCATTTGAAAATAGCATCAATATCGGGAGGGTTTATGGGTGGATTTCTACAAATTGTCGAAAAACTAAGCAAATGGATGAGCTTTATCTCCGGATGCGCATTAACAATTGTTATGCTTGTCACAGTGGCAGATGTGTTTTTAAGGTTTTTCAACCGTCCCATAGTCGGCACATATGAAATAGTAGGTTTCGGCGGAGCAGTTGTTATAGGATTTGCAGTTCCCATTACATCATGGATAAGAGCTCACATCTTTGTTGACTTCGTCGTTAAAAGCTTTTCAAATAAAATTCAAAATGCCTTCAACGTCGCGACACGCGTCACCGGTATAATATTATTTATTCTCATAGGATGGCAACTCTTTGTTTACGGATTCGGCCTTTACCAATCAGGAGAAGTAAGCACGACACGCCAGATGCCTTTTTATCCTATTGCATACGGATTGGGCGTATGCTGTTTTATACAATGCCTTGTACTTATATCTGATATTGTTAAGATCGCCGGAGGACAATATGAATGAAGTGACTGTTGGACTGATAGGATTAGCTGTTATTCTGATTTTATTCCTCACAGGTATTGAATTGGCTTTTGCCATGATTCTCATAGGCTTTATAGGCTTTGGCTATCTCATCTCCTGGAGCGCTTCATTAAATCTGCTCGCAAAGGATTTTTTCGATGTTTTCAATTCGTATGGTTTTACCGTCATCCCTCTTTTTATTTTAATGGGGCAGGTTGCCTTTAATTCAGGTATTGCAAAAAGGCTTTTCGACTGTTCATATAAATTCATAGGACATATTCCCGGCGGGCTTGCCATGGCAACCGTTGTGGGGGCAACTGCCTTCAAGTCCATCTGCGGGTCATCCCCGGCAACTGCCGCAACCTTTGCAAGCGTTGCTGTGCCTGAAATGGACCGTTACAACTACGACAAAAGACTTTCAACAGGTATTGTTGCAACTGTCGGAACTCTGGGCATCTTGTTGCCGCCGAGCGTTACGCTTATTATATTCGGCATTATTTCCGACCAGTCGATTGGGAGACTCTTTCTCGCAGGCATATGCCCAGGCCTTCTTATTGCTTTCTTTTTTATTGTGATAATATACGGGTGGTGTAAAATTAACCCTGCTCTTGGACCCAAGGGCCCGAAATTCACCTGGGCGGAGAGACTCAAGGCACTCCCTGAAGTTATATGGGTTGTTGCAATTTTCATCCTGATGATAGCCGGCATTCTCAAGGGATTCTTTACGCCGACTGAGGCAGGAAGCGTGGGAACATTTTTCGTGCTTGTTTTAACATTCGCCAAGAGAGATCTGAACTTTAAAGGTTATGTAAAATCTGTTTCAGAATCCGTAAGAACTGCATGCATGGTACTCATGCTCATAGCAGGCTCAACCGTGCTCGGACATTTTATTGCCGTAACAAGAATACCTATGATTGCCGCTGACTGGATCGTAGCCCTTCCCCTCCCCGCATGGCTCGTTATGATCTTTATCACCTTCATCTATCTTATCGGCGGTTCTTTTATTGATGACCTTGCATTTATGATTCTTGCAACCCCTATTTTCTACCCCGCAATCATCAAACTCGGTTACAGCCCTTTGTGGTTCGGCATCATGATCGGCGTTACCGTTATGGTCGGTGTTGTCATACCTCCTGTGGCGATCAATGTCTTTGTCGTAAAAAATATCACTAAAACACCATTCGGGGTAATCTATGCCGGTGTATATCCTTTTCTGATAAGTCTTGTAGTCGGTGCAATTCTCCTATTTATCTGGCCTGGGCTTGCTACATGGCTTCCGGGTGTTTTGATGCCGGGGTAAAAAAAGTTAATGAATGGTTGTTATTAAATAAAACAGGGCTTCTCAATTGAGAAGCCCTGTTTCTGTTATGGAAAATATTTTTCTTGCACCAATTCCTGACTTATTGTAATTTCAAAACAACAGCAATGAATACATACAGTATACCTCCCCTGCTAAGTGCGATAATCCTTTTCATACTATTCTTGATGGGAATATTTAAAGCAAAAAATGCGCATGTAAATCTTCTGTTTTCCCTGATATGTTTAATCGGCTGCATGCTTAACATTGATAAAACCCTGCTCACGATTATACAAGATGAAACCCTGGCAATCAGGATAAGCAGAATAGACCATGCATTTCTTGTTTTTATTATCCCCCTGTATCTTCACTTTACAATTTTGGCAACAGAACATAAAGGGTGGATGCCGCTTGTGAAAATATTTTATATTATCGCATTTCTTCTCATACCTCTCACACAGCATCACCTTTACCTGACCGGTATCATTCGATATTATTTCGGTTTTTTTGCTGCTTCCGGCCCGTTATTTTATATATTCGGCACATTCTGCACATTAAGCGTTGTGCTCTCTCTTTACCTCCTTTTCAAAAGTCTGAAGGAAGAAAGAGTATCAATCAAAAAAACAAGAATAAAATATATCATTTTGAGTTTTGGTCTCGCTGCCTTTGTAAACCATTTTGATGTTGCTGTTATGGGTGGATACGAGGCATATCCAATCGGTAATTTTATCTTTGTCCCTATGTGTCTCCTCGGATATGCAATTTACCGCCATGATGTAATGGAATGGAAGATATTTCTTAATAAAGGTATTGTGTTTGTTACCCTGCTCCTTATATCCACAGGCTTTTTTATCGGCCTCCAGGTGTTGCTGAAAACCTTTTTTAGAAATTCATTAAACACTGACCTGATATCGTTGACGGCAATGTTGTTTACATTTCTTCTGATTTATATTTCCAAGGAAAGGTTGCAACATTTTCTCATACAATTTCTCCAGCAGGAATTCATAAAGAACAGAAAAGCGATAAAAGATCTTAGTTTTGAAATATTGACACTCTATAGTGTAGGAAAAATTAAAAAAACAATTATTGAAAGGTTATCAAAGACGTTTATACTCGAAAGATGTAACATTAAAATGGTTTCGAGAGTAGAAGAAAACGAGGTCTTCAGATTTATTCATGAAACCGATGAGCTATGGAAAGAGGGCTATAGATTATCCCTGCCGGTGCCCTCCAAATCATATCCTGCATATATGTTATTGGGCGAAAAAGGTGATATGAGTCTTTATACCGGCGAGGAAACCGAGATATTATCCATCCTTGCAAATCATATAGCGCTTGCCCTTGACAATGCCGGTTCGTATAAAAAGATACAGGATTTTTCCAACTCACTGGAAAAGCTTGTCGACGAGAGGACAAAAGCCCTTATCCAAAGCGAAAGCCTTGCTGCGGTAGGACGGCTTGCCGCAGGTATTGCCCATGAACTTAACAACCCCATTGCAGGAGTTATGAGCACTCTTGAGTACTATATCGAACATCTTGAAGGTCAAAATGAACTTCTCGATGACCTGATTTTCTCTCTGAATGAATTGAAAAGGACAAAAGAGATTATTAAAAGCCTGCTTGAAGCTTCAAGACAGAAAGATGAAATGAAGGAGCTTGTAGAAATAGATGCGCCCATAGAAGACACTCTAAGAATACTTCACAATCAGTATAAATTAAAAAAGATTTCCATCAATAAAAAATTCAATGCAACGAATAACATTATTAAAGGGAATTCTGCAAGACTGTGTCAGGTATTTATAAATATAATAAAGAATGCAATTGACGCTATCGGCGACGAAGACGGGGTTATTACAATTGAGACATTTAACAAAGACGAAAAACAGCTTGTATGCAAAGTCACGGATAGCGGTGCGGGCATAGAAAAGCAATTATTAAAGGATATTTTTAAACCTTTCTTCACGACCAAACAGCAAGGAAGGGGGATAGGCCTCGGCTTATTTATTGTACATGAAATTATAAAAGATCATGAAGGAACAGTAGAAGTAGAAAGCGATAAAGAAAAGGGGACCTCCTTTACCTTTGTTTTTCCCTGTCATCGATAAAAGCTTTTAACCCAAATTTGTCATTAGGGAAGTATAGGTGTCGGATACCCTTATAAAAACACGCTCAATTAGCTCCAGCGGCTCCAATAGCTCGCCTTCGCCTTCGGAACTTTTGCCTGATGACGGCAAAAGACCGAGCTTCCTCGGCTCTCGACGGTTTTCTTAAGGCACCCCGACACCTTATCTAATGACATTTCCGGAATAAATATAATAACCGCAGGAATAAAGAAACCATATCTTGAGGCGTTTGAGGACAAAAACAATACTACGGTACATTGCCGTAGAACCTTGTTTTCACTGTGTAAGTTATGCATTGCAGTTCAAAAAGCTTGACAAGCTTGAAAAAGTTTACGAAAATAAGCCAATGAATTTAAAAACAATAGCATTGATAATTATTTGCCTTGTCCCGATATGTGTACATGCAGGCATTTATGGTTATATTGATGAGCGCGGCGTTTATCATTTTACAAACATTGTCCCTGTCGGCAAAAAATATCAGGTCGTAATATCCGAAAAAAACACTTCGATTCTGACCAAAAATGTAGAAAACAGCAATTATGATAAGATGATCATGCATCATTCAAGGCTTCACGGGATGGACCCCTCACTCGTAAAGGCTGTTATGAAGGCTGAATCCAATTTCAACCCCTATGCAGTATCCAATAAAGGGGCGCAGGGACTCATGCAACTCATGCCCGATACGGCAAAACTCATGAAGGTGGACGATCCATTTAACCCTGACGACAATATTCAAGGAGGAACAAAATATCTGAAATTGTTAGATAGTATATTTGATGGAGATATTGAATTGGTGCTTGCTGCATATAATGCCGGCCCAAATAGAGTTATAGAACATAATATGAAAGTTCCCCCGATTGAGGAAACCAGGACATTCATAAAAAAAGTAAAATACTACTACGGTAAATTAAAGAAACCAAATGAAGGTTAAAGATGAAAAAGCATCCCTCTGGACGCTTCCCAATAGACTCAGCATAATAAGAATACTTTTTGTACCACTCATTGTTATTTTTATATCTTCAGAAGAAGAAGAGTTGATCTTCGCGGCGTGCCTTTTATTTATTATTGCAGGCATAACAGATGGTCTTGATGGGTACATAGCTCGAAAAATGTCTATGAAAACAAAGTTGGGGCTATATCTTGATCCTATTGCCGATAAGCTTCTTGTCACCTCAGTACTTATTACACTTTCATACTACAAACTCGTACCTCTCTGGATTACGCTAATCCTTGTTGGTAGAGAATTTCTGATAAACGGTCTCAGGTCTTTTTATGCAACAGAAGGTATTGCTATCTACCCATCTTTTTCCGGCAAGTTAAAGACTGCCTTACAAATCATCGGGATTACCTGCTTACTTTTTTACAGTTCGATCTATAAGCTTGACCGGATTATACACCTGATCGGGTTGATAGTCTTATATGCTGCACTTTTTTTCAGCATATATTCTGCCGTGCATTACATTATAGCGATATTCAGAATACCGAAAAAAACGTAAATGTTTTACCGTTAAGCTATTTAAGGGCGAAGGGTTTAAATCTCAGAGCAAGTCATGTTCGCAGATATTGCACCCTGAGCAACTGCTCTGTTTTGCATCATCGTTGTAAATCCCTGTTTTGCCGGACAAACCTTCAACAAGAATTTTATTACCTCTTCTTTTTTTGATATATTCGTAATCCAAAGCAACCTTGCCGAGACCTCCGGTAATATCCAACGCATATTGCGGCATTGCCAGACCGGAGACGTTAGCCCTTAAATATCTCATTATCTCAATGCCTTTTTTTAATTTTACCTTAAAATGTCCGGCGCCTCTGACTTCATCAAGCTGAAAAAGGTAATAAGGTTTGACACCACAGTAAACAAGACTTTCAAATAATCTGGCAAGAACATGCGGACAGTCGTTAACGCCCCTTAAAAGCACGGTCTGGCTTATAATAATACCGCCGGCATCTCTTAATCTGTTTACGGTTTCAATAAAATCAGCGGAGACTTCACGGGGGTGGTTTATATGAATCACAATCCATAGAGGAGAACTCTTTTTTAAAGCATCGAAGTGGTCCCGATGCAAACCCTCAGGATATACAACGGGCATCCTTGTACTTATTCTGATGGTTTTTATACGCCGGATAGATCTCAATCTTGCTAAAATATAATCCAGTTCATCGGGCGAGAGCATAAAAGGGTCTCCTCCCGAAATAATAACCTCATGTATTTCTCTATCCATTTCTAAATATTGAAGTGTATCCTCCCAGTACGATCTGGCATCCCATTTTTTACCTATAAGCCTTCTTCTGTTACAAAATCTGCAATACATAGCGCAGTCCGAACTTACTAAAAAAACGCCTCTATTCTGATACCTTTTAAAAAAAGAAGGTGTTAAGGATATATTTTTTTCGTTGAGAGGATCAGTATCCCCGTCTCCGGTCAGTTCTTCTTTCGATGGAATAGATTGTTTCCTTATGGAGCAAAGAGGATTGTCCTTTTCCATAAGGTCTAAATAAAATTTTGGTATTCTAAAGGGATGAGATACGGAAACCTTTTCTATTTCTTCTTTTGTTTTTTTATCTAAGTATAGATAATTTGATAATGCTTTAACAGTATGGATAAAAGGGAGGGCAGTCGAAGTGCCCCCCCTTTTTCGCATCACCTTACTGAATTGATAAAAACTGAGCCCTTCTGTTTTTCGCCCATGCTGCTTCGTTGTGTCCTGGATCAATCGGTTTTTCTTTCCCATAACTTACTGTCTCTATAAGATTTGCATCAATCCCGAGATTTGCGAGATATGATTTTGCGGAATCAGCCCTCTTCTGACCGAGGACAAGGTTGTATTCTATCGTTCCTCTTTCATCGCAATAACCTTCGACCCTTGCTTTTTTGCCGGAGTTGGCTTTGAACCATTCCGCATTCTGTTTCAATATTTCGGCATCCCCTGGTCGTATATTGTATTTATCAAAATCAAAATTCACATCTTTCATCACGATTACAGGAACTGGCGGCGGAGTCACAACAGGAATTACCGGTTTTGCTTCAGGCGCAACAACTTTTGCCTGCGGGGCCAGCGGCGGCGGAGTTTCGCCTTTCATCTGCTGCATGAAGCATCCGCATCCACCTAATGACAATGAAGCTAAAATAACAAATAAAATAAGTCCAAATGATCTTGCTTTCATGGTTCACCTCTTTCTTCATTGGTTTAGGGTATACCCACGTATGGATATACCCTGATAAAATGAAAAACTACTTTTTCTCTGGTGCTGGCGCAGGAGCTTTTTCCGGTGCTGGTGCTGGCGCAGGAGCTTTTTCCGGTGCTGGTGCTGGCGCCGCCGGTTTTGCTTCTTCTTTTGGCGCTGGCTTTGGCGGCTCCGCTGATGGGCCACAGCTTACCAAAGTAAAACTGGCAAAAAAGGCAATAGCTATGAATAGCATCACTAACTTCTTCATGTACTTTCACCTCCTTTCATTATGTAATATTTAATACATATCATTAAAAATAAGTAAATTAAATAATTTTAATCTTTACATCTTTTTTTATTGTATCAATATCTTCTTTCTTACACAACTCTCTCCCTTGATTAAGGGAAGCAGCTGTACCGCTTGCAACACCCAAAACAAGAGCTTCCTCAAAGCTTTTACCCTCACTGAGCGAAAAAGCAAGGCCTCCGACAAGAGAATCGCCTGCGCCGATGGAGCTTCCTACCTTTATTTTAGGCGGGATGATGTGATATACCGCATCATTTGAAATACCAAGAACTCCCATAGCGCCCATCGAAACTGCTATATATTCTACAACATTTTTATAAGGTTTTGCATACTCAATTATTTCTTCAATCCCCGATATATTTTTTTCTATAAGCCTGCCGAACTCATGGATGTTCGGTTTTATTAGATAAGGCCCCGCGCTTACACCCTTTTTTAATGCGCCGTGATCAGTATCAAGAATTACTTTTGTACCTTTTTCTTTTAGAGCTATTATAATCTGTGCGTAAAAATTATCACTAATAAACCTTGGTGCATTTCCGGTGATCACTACAAGGCTACCTTTTGGAATTTCCTTTATTTTACTAAAGAAGGTCATGATCTCGATAGAGCTTACATCCGGATCTGAGGCGCTCAACAAGGTCTGTATTTTTTTATTTTTCTGATAAACTGTGGTATTTGTTTTTGTCTCGTTATTAATGCGTGTAAAATCACAGATTATTCCTTCATTTATAAGCCTGCTTTCAAGTTCCAGCCCGCTGTATCCTCCGATTAACCCAAGGACAATACTCTGACCGCCGAGTTCATTAATGACCCTCGAAACATCTATGCCTTTTCCGCCGGCAAACTTTTTTTCCTCCACAATCTCGTTTACATCGTCGTATACAAGTTCTTCAATATCTATCGTTTTGTCGAGATACGGATTGAGTGTAATTGTATATATCACCATGGCCTCAAAAGGTTATTTTATTAAATATTTTTCTAAATGGCTACAAAAATATTATATATTGTTTTTTTTCAAAACTTAATGTTAATTATATGTATTAAATAAAAACCATTAAAAGTGAAAAAATTTCTTCTGTTTCTGCCCATTCTGTTTTTGCCTGTAAATGCATTCGGGGCCGCATTCCTCATTTATAACCAGGATGCGAAAGTAAATGGTATGGGGATGGCGGGCATATCTTCCGTTGATAATCCGTCTGCGGTATTTTACAACCCTGCCCTGCTTGTCCATCAAAAAGGCTTCGGTGCTTCTGCGGGCAGTACAATGATTTCCCCGAATACCCGATTCGAAGACCCGGCAACCGGCAAAAGGACTTACGCAAAAACTTCTACCCATCATATACCTTCACTATATATTAAATATACTGAAAACAATTTTTCTTTTGGAGTAGGGGTCTTTTCCCTCTTCGGTTTATCAACGGAGTGGCCTGAAAATTGGCCGGGAAGATACTCAAGCACTTTTGCTGAAATAAAAACCACTTATATAAACCCTGTTTTTGCATATAAAATTAACGATTATCTGTCCTTCGGTGCAGGCATCTCTTATATAAAGAGTTCGGTAAAGATGAAGAACGCAGTGGATCTGAGCATGTCGGGATTGCCGGACGGTATGGCAAAACTGGCCGGAGATGGCGAAGGCGCAGGCTACAATCTCGGTATCACCTTAAAACTCCCGGACCAGTACACGGTCTCGCTCACATACAGGAGTTCTGCAAAGATAAAATACAGAGGAAGGGCATATTTTTATCTTCCTTCTCCATTGTCTTCCTCATCAACAAGGGCTGCTGCCACATTCACTCTGCCTTTTGTAGCTGCTGCCGGTATGTCGAAACAGATCGGGCCGCTTACACTGGAAGGGGATGTGCTTTATACCGGATGGTCTTCCATGAGCAGTTATCGTGTATCGTCGGAAAACGGTTCAGCAAACGCCTTCTATTACAAAGATTGGCGTAATACTCCAAGTATTGCTATTGGCGCAAACTACCGTTTAAATAAACATTTTGAAATCCGGGGCGGCTATATGTTTGACAAAAGCCCTGTACCCGCCAAAACACTTGGCCCTGAGCTTCCGGACAGCACAAGGCATATATATACTCTCGGAGCAACATGTCGGAAGAACTCATTTAATATAAACATAGGTTATCAGACTACCTTCTTCAACAATGTAAGGTCATACCTTCCTACAATGAATGGAACATACAGGAATTTTGCCCATGTCGGGTTTATAAGCTTTGAGTATAATCAATAATGCTGCTGCACTCATGTTCCAAACAGGTGAAGAGGTCTCTACATTTGCAGTAACGATACGCCGGGCTTCAGACTATTTAGTTTCACATCCGGAAACTCCGGATGTGAAACTAACGGTTTCCGAATCGGAAAGGAGGTTTTTTTCGTTCCGGCAAGGAGATCAAGGGATTGCGCAGAGACGTACGATATGTACGTCGCACAAGCAAGACAACAGATTGACGCCGGCAGGGCGGAAAAGGACCCTTTCCGGACGGAAACTATTTAAAAACACAAAAAAGAAGGAGTTCCGGAAATACAGTGCTCAAATAAACAGGGAAACACTCGCCAATCCTTATCCTTGGGACGATTACACGAAATTTCTAGTAATGAAAAAACGGTTTTCCTTAAAATAGCAGGAACCACAGGGCATTTATATTATGCCTTTTCCGACAATTTGTCGGAAAAGGCCGCGCATTGTGGATACCTCGTTGACTATACTGACAAATACAATGAACAGCTAATTCCAATTTGCATTCATGTTGACAGTTTATGGGAAAACCATTCCCTTTGCTCGCGCTGCGGGCAGCTTACCCTGAAACGATTCTCTTGCGCTCAGTTTTCAAACTCGCTGCTGAGCTCGAACATGAAAACTGTCCCGAACGCGGCCTGGCCGCAGGAATGCTTCAGATCATCGTCAGGGCGCCCAAGTTGTCCTCGATGCTCGCCCCAAGAAATAGTTTTCCCAAATTTCCAAAGTATCAGCTTGAATACAAATAGAAATATCACACCACTCTTGATACCAAAAATCTCCTTGACAACTTATTGAAATAGCAGGAAAATAGAAAAATAAGGGTGGGTACGACGGGGATCAATCGGTTAGATAGAATTTCTTCTTGGCAGGAAATAGTTGTTTATACATTTAAGAATGTCCACCAGGTTCCCACAAACAGGGGTTAAGTGTAAGAAACCCATGGATGGATAGAGAGGGTGCTCGGGTGTTTTAAGGTGTGCTGTATAGATGTATATTAATTGTTATGTGCAGCGTAACCAACTGGGGCCGGGGAGGGTAATTAGCCATGATTGATGAATCAGACGTCAGGGAACTTTTGAGGATTCAAGACGGCCATCTTTATCATCGCGAGGGCCAAGAGCTTGAGTTCAAAGAGCAGTTCAATTTTGCCGGGCTCGCAGAATACTTTAGGGATTTTGCTGCGTTCGCGAACAACCGTGGTGGTTATCTAATCTTTGGAGTTAAGGATTCCCCACGAACTCCAACTGGACTGAGCAAGGCCTCTGCGGAGCAGTTTGATAAAGTAGACCCCGAAAAGATAACGGGCTACTTGCTGGACATCTTTTCTGCTGATATTGTTTGGGAACCTGCTTTGCTGACGGTTGACGAAAAACTATTTGGGGTAATTCGGATTTATGAAGCAAGGACAAAGCCGATAATTGCGAAGAAAGATGAAGGTAGAGACCAAGCCATTAAGAACGGAGAGGTGTACTACAGGTACGGAGGACGAACTCAAAGGATTCAATATGCCGAGCTTGAGAGCATCATAAACAAACGCATTGAGAAGAACAACAAGAGTTGGCTCGACCTCATGTCTAAGATTGCCCACGCAGGTCCGCAAAATGCCGCTATCCTGGACACTGAGAGGTCGTTGATCGAAAAGGATGACGCAAAGATACTTGTTCTCGACGAGAATCTGGCGAAAAAATTGAAGTTTGTCAAAGAAGGTCAGTTCGTGACTAAGGATGGTGCGCCAACGCTGAAGCTCGTTGGAGATGTTCTACCGGTTCGAAAAGTCGAGATTGTTAAGCGAGTAAAGGAGACACTCATCAGGGAGTATCCACTGTCTGCGCTGGAATTGGCGGAGGCTGTTAGGGGAAAACTACCTGGAGTAAAGCAGAACGATATCTGCCAGGCCATTTCCGACAATGGCATGAAGGACAATCCTGACTACTCGGCATACAATTTCAGGAACAAACGGCAAGACGACGCGTACCGAGAGACCGGCGTGGTGCCTCTGGGGACGCCGAGTATATATAATCATCGGGCGGTTGAGTTTCTCGTGAAGGTACTTGGGACAGGATAACGGAGAAGCACATAACTACCGGATGCAGCCAATCGTTTATACTCTGGCTGATCCAGGCGTTAGGGAGGAATCCATGAAACTAAATGCTTCTGACGCAGTTGATGTGTTAAAGACGCTCATACAAGAAGACAGAACAGAGAACAGAATCTACCGCAATAGGATCCAGAATGTAATCTACACACTAGCCGTTGCGTCTTTCGCAATAAGCGCCTTCCTGATTGGGAAGGTTCCACAAATTGGCACGGACCAATTTCGATATGTTACTCTTTTGATTGACCTGGGCCTCATTTCCGCTATTCTAATTTTCTTTTATCGGATCAAACCAGATCTAGTTCTGCTACGAAAGTCCATGAAGGGCCGACAGAACCTTTTGAACAGCTTGAATGAGGGGGAAGTCAAGGAGATTGACCCATTCCAGGATTTTAACGAGGTAATACCCGATATTAAAGACAGTGATTTGTATTGGGAGGTTGGCTTGCCTATTGGGATAGTGATCATCAAAATGTCAGTGCTTGTCATTTATACAGCCAACTTTGTTTTTGCCAAGTAATCTCCCTAACCCTTATAAGGCCTCCGGGAGGACCAAGGAGATGTTCTTTAAAACATAAATAACTTTGGAAAAGAAGGGAGAATGAAGTCAGAGAAGGGTGAAAAGGCCAAACTTTATATAAGATATCCGTTGTCCAGTGTGCTTATCTATAATGTCAGCACGATACTGCATTTTCTTATGGGCGGAATTGGAATAGCCCTTGGCTACAGTTTCTCTTTGTGGGCGGGTTACACCTTCGGGATTCTGTATGTCGTGTTATCTTTTGTAGAACTGTATGTGGTAATGCCGTTAACTGTTTGTCCGAATTGCCTTTACTACCAGGCCAAAGACTCGCTGTGCGTATCGGGCTTGAATGTTCTCTCGAAGAGGATAGCAAAAGAAGGGGATCAGAAAGTATTCCATCAACGGGCTGCAGGTCTGTTTTGTGCCAATAATCTGTATATAGCCTCCCTCGTTGTCCCCATTCTGGCGATGATTCCTGCATTGATCATAAATTTCTCTGCTGCCCTGTTGCTCATTTTTCTGGCTGTAGCGGCTCTGCTTTTATTCCGGTTTTTCATCATCTTTCCCAAAATAGCCTGTCTTCACTGCAGTGCGAAATACAAGTGTCCACAGGCAGAAGCAATGGGTGTTCGTAACCAATAGAGTTTTTCATTGGATGTGGCCGAAACACTGTTTTGCTCTCTGCTCAGCTGCGCTTCCTTACCCTTGCAACGGCTCACCTCCGCTCAACCTTCGAACTTGCCCTGGGCTTCAAACAGCGAATGTTGGCCTAAGCGCGGCCTGGCCGCAGTGCCACCCGCTGTCGCATGTACCCGGCTCGAAGCAGGGGACCCAAGGAATGCTTGAATGCGCGACTCGCATACGGTTTCATTGCGAACGAGGTCGAGCAACAAAGATTTTCCAGCCAGTTGCAAGAATGACAAGATGTTATTTAACTCAACTATCTGGTATTATTTAAGAATATTAGTAACTTCACAATAAACTAAGGCAAATCCAGAGCATTTTCAGCTAAAAATAAAAGTCTTTACAAATCAGGTTATATTTTTTATTTTTATTATGTGAATTTTTTAACAATAAATTGAGGTATGGATATGAAAAAATATATTGTCATCTTCTTTTTGCTCTTTTTTATCGCAAATATTTCATATGCAAAGGATACTGTAAAGATCGGTCTTATAACACCTTTAACAGGTGATGTAAAAACTTACGGGGAATCGGCAAAAAATGCCTTTGTAATTGCCCTTGAGGACTATGCAAAAAAGGGGAAATATACCATTGAGCCGATTATAGCCGATGACAAAAACGATCCCACAGAAGGGGCCAATGCAGCGCTAAAACTGATTACGCAAGATAAGGTTATTGCAATCAGCGGCCCGCTAACATCGAAAGTGTCTATACCTGTCAGTGATATTGCGAATAAAAACAGTATTCCAATGATTACCAGCGCTGCTACAAATCCGAAAGTAACGATATACGAAGGAAAAAGAAAGCCCTATATTTTCAGGACATGCTATACAGATCCCTTTCAGGGTACTGTGGCGGCAAATTTCGCACTTAAGGATTTGAGGGCAAAAACAGCTGCGGTGCTCTATGATGTTAGTAACGACTACTCTAAAGGTCTTGCCGAGTTCTTTAAGTCAACATTTATAAAAGGCAAAGGAACTATTGTGACCTACGAATCCTACCAGAAGGATGATGTAGATTTTTCAGCCCTGATTTCAAAAATAGCGCTGAAAAAACCTGACATTATCTATCTGCCTGACTATTACAACAAGGTGGCGCTTATCGCAAGACAGGCAAGGGAAAGGGGCTTGAAATCAATCCTGCTTGGCAGCGACGGATGGGACTCTCCGGAATTGATGAAGATTGCAGGAAGCGCTATAATCGGAGGTTATTTTACCAACCATTACTCCCCTGACAGAAAAGATCCCGTAGCTGAGGCATTCATCAAAAGGTATAAAGAAAAGCATAGGGCAGTACCGGATGCACTGGCAGCACTCAGCTATGATGCTACAACGGTTTTGCTGAAGGCAATTGACAGCACTAAAAAACCGGCGCAGGGAGAGATAGTGAAATACCTCTCCTCTTTGAAAAACCACAAAGGGGTAACAGGAAACATCAGTTTCGATAATAATGGCGATGCGGTAAAATCTGTTGTTCTTCTGAAGGTTGAGAAGGATAAAGTGAAATATATGACAACAATTAATCCGTAAAAGCTGTAAAATGTTACACGGTGAGGTAAGGGTTTTCAAACCGGCAAAAACAATACCAAGCTGCATTCAAAAGCACGACCCACTCAACAAGTGGGTACCCCGGACGTCGACAAGGAGCAGCCTCCCTCTGGCAGGACTGGCGCAGGTATACAAGTGTTTGATTAGCTCACACGGTGAGCCGGGTACCCGCTTGCGGGTGCGGGAGGCTCCGACGGCTTGGCCGGTGGAGGGGGCGACCCCCATACGGGGACAGGCGTGAGCCCCCGGAATAAATAGCTGTACGGAGATTTGCTATGGAACTTCTCGGTTATATAATTGAACAGACTATCAACGGCCTACAGTTAGGGGCTGTCTACGCCCTTATAGCACTGGGTTACACAATGGTCTACGGGGTGCTGAGGCTTATAAATTTTGCACACGGCGACATATTCATGCTCGGGGCATTCATTGCCTATTTCCTTATCACAAAATTCGGCATGCCCATCTATCTTGTTTTTATTATTACCATGCTCAGTACAGGTCTCGCAGGATATCTCATTGAAAAGATAGCCTATAAGCCGCTAAGAAATGCGCCGAAGATTTCCCTGCTTATCACTGCCGTCGGCGTATCATTGTTCCTTGAGTATTTCCTCAGTTTAAACGCCATCTTCACCCCGAATTATATTGCCTTTCCCAGGCCCTTTGAAATAAAAACCTATGATGCTGCCTTGTTTACCGTTACCAATATACAACTCCTTATATTTACCGTCACCTTTGTCTCTCTTTTTCTTGTCTATTTGCTTGTATACCGTACAAAATACGGAAAAGCCATGAGGGCAGTCTCATATGACAGGGAGGTGGCCTCGCTCATGGGCATCGGCATTGACGGGATCATTTCATTCACTTTCATCGTCGGTGCATCCCTTGCCGGCCTTGGAGGCATCCTTTACGGGATTGCCTATCCTCAGATCAACGTATTTATGGGGATCATGCCGGGCATAAAATCATTCATAGCAGCGGTGCTCGGCGGAATAGGCATTGTGCACGGCGCAGTGTTAGGGGGATTCATCATCGGTCTTTTAGAGGTCTTTGTGTCTGCCTTTATTTCATCTACATTCAGGGACGGCTTAATATTCATCATCCTGCTGCTTGTTCTCATTTTGAAGCCAAGCGGAATATTCGGAAAGAGGATTGAGAAGGTATGAGATTCTTTCTTGAATCACGAAAATTTTTAATAGTATCTGCTGCAGCCTATATCCTGCTCAAGATACTCTTTGCCAATAATATCATATCAATCTATATTCAGCAGATTACCTTGTTTGCCTTCATTGTGACTATAGCCTCTCTTGGTCTGAATGTCATTTACGGCTATACAGGCCAGTTTTCATTGGGTCATGCGGCATTCTACGGCATCGGTGCATATACATCTGCATATCTTACAAAGATATTCGGGATAGAGGGGGTATTCTCTTTTTTGCCTGTATTGTTTATCAGCGGCGTTGCCGCCGGTTTCATAGGTTGCCTTATAGGAATCCCTATTCTGAGATTGCGGGATGATTTTCTGGCAATAGCAACCCTCGGTTTCGGCACACTTGTCAGGGTCATTCTTGACAATTCCGACAGGTTTACAGAGGTGCTTGGCGGATCAAGGGGTTTTGTCGGTATAACAAAAATTGCCAACCTTGAGCTTACGTTCTTTTCTGCATTATTTATTGTCTTAATTACAAAAAACCTTATATATTCCCGTTACGGGCTGTTCCTGCGATCCATCAGGGATGATGAGCTTGCATCAACCTCTATAGGAATCAACACATCAAGGATGAAGCTCATGGCATTCTCTTACGGATGTATGCTCGCAGGTATCGGAGGCGGCTTATATGCCCATCTTTACACCTTTCTCCATCCGTCAAATTTTGACATACTAAAATCGATAGATTTTCTCATCATTGTTATAATCGGCGGCATGGGAAGCATCAGGGGAA
>Ga0351920_1037_pt1 | contig 33451 bp, 35 predicted proteins | sample BONcelHT113001C8_FD_206854 | JGI IMG/M metagenome (GOLD analysis project Ga0351920, IMG submission 206854) | Enriched cells from coal bed in the Powder River Basin, Montana, United States - BONCAT cells T11 rep2 HSBNCT.T11.300.1.C8 ... | reverse complement strand
GACAAACTACCGTCTGAGCGTGAGTTGGCAGAACAATTCAAGGTGAGCCGGGTTGCCGTTCGGGAAGCCTTGCGGGTGCTCGAGAACACAGGATTCCTGATCACCCGTCAGGGTGTTACAGGAGGTGCATTTGTCACGGATTTAACTTTTGAACATCTCAGCAATGCTTTCGTCGATTTGTTTCGTGCCGAAAAGATATCCATACCGGAGCTGGTTCATGCAAGGCTTCTTGTGGAGCCTGAAATAGCCCGGCTGGCAGCACTAAAAATAGATCAAGATTATGCGTTGCGCCTCAATGAGGCACTAAAGGCTGAGGAATTGCCTGTTCGCAACCTGACTGAAGACTTGGACACAAAAACCACCGTTCATTATATTCTGGCCGAGATGTGTGGAAACCGTTTTTTTGAAGCCCTGGAGAGATCTCTGATGGCTTTAACCAGGAGGGTAGTCCAGGCAGTGAATCCCGGAGAACCATTCATGCACCCGGCGGGAATGCACCATCCTGTCGTTGAGGCAGTTTTGTCCGGGGATGCCGATCTGGCTGCTGTAGAGATGAAAAAACACACTATCGAATTCGGCGAAAACCTTATCAAGATGGAAAGAACTTACCGGGACAGGAGAACACGGCTTTAGGTTGTGGAAGGACGTGACTTGGCAGGGGGAACTGAAACATTTACAAGTTAGAGTTGTAATGGATTATCTGAACTTACATAACCCTTATAATTACCAATAATAAAATCTACCAGTAAAACCATTGAATCTGACATGCAGATATCACACGGTTTATTTGTAAACAGAGCAAGGGCTATCATTTTATGCTTAGCGCTCTTTTTTTAGATAAATTCTTATTCCATCAGCAACATACTGAAAACCGGAGAATACGGAAAGGGCGGCTGTGGCATAGAAAAAATGTTTCGAATATGTTTTGTCACCTGGCCATAGAACATAAATAACGGTACACATCTGAGATAAGGTTGTAATCTTACTTAAAATAATCGGGGTGGGCTTTCCTTTATATGAAAGCTTATAAAGAATGAGAAAACCTGTCGAGATGACTAAATCCCGAATAAGCACAACGGACGTAACCCAAAATGGTATAATACTGTGAATGGAAAGAACAATGTAGGAGGATACAATCATCACCTTATCAGCCATCGGGTCGAGAAAAGCGCCAAGATACGTTTTTGCCTTCATGATCCGTGCAAGGAATCCATCAAGCACATCGCTGAATGCCTGTAGCATAAACAGTAACAGTGCAATGTCATACCTGTCGTAATTAATTGCAATAATGAAAAAGACCGTAACAAAAAGGCGAAATATTGATAGAAGATTAGGCAGGTTCATTCTCTGTAAAGGTTTTTAAAGGTTGTATATTTGTCCAGAAAGGCAAGCTCAATAGTATCCGTAGGGCCATTCCTCTGTTTTCCAATGATTATCTCCGCAATACCCTTATTGTTTTCCTTGTCTTTATTATAAACTTCATCTCTATAAATAAATATGATTACATCTGCATCCTGTTCTATTGCGCCTGATTCCCGAAGATCGGAAAGCCGTGGCCTTTTATCCTCTCTTTGTTCAACCATCCTGTTTAACTGTGAAATTGCAATTACAGGAATGTATAATTCCTTTGCAAGGGATTTTAAAAATCTTGATATTTCAGATATCTCCTGCTCTCTCCTCTCTATGGCGGTCCGCCCGCCTCTCATCAATTGTAAATAGTCAACTACAAGCAATCCAAGCCCATGTTCTTTCTTCAATCTTCTTGCCCGGGCCCTCAGTTCAAGGACGCTCATAGATGGAGAGTCATCGATAAAAAAAAGCGCTTCGGAGAGCTTTCCTGCAGCATAGGCAAGCTTGGGCCATTCTGCGCTGGACAGAGTTCCTGTCCTCAATTTTGAGTGCTCTACTTCTGATTCTGAACTTAATAGTCTTGTAACAAGCTGCTCCTTTGACATTTCCATTGAAAAAATACCGACCGGTGTGGCCAATTCCTTCAGCATAGCAACATGCTGGGCAATATTCATAGCAAAGGCTGTTTTTCCCATACTTGGTCTGCCCGCAACAACAATCAGGTCGGAAGGCTGTAGACCGCTTGTAAGCCTGTCAAGTTCGGAAAATCCTGTAGGTACACCGGTTACTGACTGTTTTTTCTCATACAGCCTCTCAATAGTTTTTACACTATCCATAACAATATCTTTAACAGGGAAAAAAGAAGGTTTGAATTTTTTCTCAGAAACCTGGAAGATCATTCTTTCTGCATTGTCTATATAGTCTTCTACTGCGTCTGATTCGTACCCTTTTTCAATAATCTCAGTAGCGGCGTTCATGAGGTTTCTTAAAAGGCCTTTTTCTCTGACCATTTTTGCATATTGCACAATATTTGCCGCACTGGGCATGTGATCTACCAGCGTGTTCAGGTATGTCACGCCCCCCATTTTATCTATAGTCCCTTTGTCCCTGGCGGCACTGCTAACTGTAACAATATCTATCGGCTCGTTTTTTTCATAGAGGCTGACCATGATATCATATATTCTGCCGTGGATATCTTTATAGAAATCCTCGGTGCTGACCATATCTACTACCTTGTTTATAGCATCAGGGTCTATAAGGATACCCCCGAGAAGAGATTCTTCTGCCTCCAAGTTTTGGGGTGGGATACGACCTGTAGGACGGGATTTTTTTTCTTGAGTCTCCTTTGAAGTCCTTACCATTTAATCCTTTTTTTCCACTTCAACCTTCACAGTGGCAGTGATATTTTGTTCTAAATGGATTTCCAGGGTATGTGCACCCGTTGACTTGATTGGCTCATTTATTCTCACACTTTTTCTGTTTATCTCAACATCGAGAGTCTCCTTTATTGCATCAGCCACATCTTTGTGAGTTACAGAGCCAAAAAGCTTTCCATCTGCACCGGCTTTTTTCTTTATAACAAGTGAAATCTCTTCTAATTTTTCTTTAATATCTGCAGCAGCTTTTAGAACTCTCCCTTTTTTGTCATGGAGATTTTTTATGATGTTCTCGAATCTTTTCTGATTGCTTTCAGTTGCAGGCAACGCAAGGCCTTCCGGTATTAAATAATTCCTTCCATACCCTTCCTTAACGTCTACAGTTTCACCTTTTTTACCTGTACCCCTTAAATCTTCCGTAAGAATAACCTTCATGCAGTGCCCCCGTTATTTCGCAAGTGTTGTAAAAGGGAGGAAGGCAATATGTCTTGCCATATTTATTGCCTCTTTCAATTTCCTCTGATGATTGGCGCATGTTCCCGTCATTCTCCTTGGCATCACCTTCCCGCGTTCTGAAATAAAATACTTTAAAAGCTTTGGGTTCTTGTAGTCGATTGGCAGATTAGGGTCCTGACAGAATTTGCAAACTCTTTTCCGCATATAAACCCTTTTTTTCTGCCCGTCCTGTCCTCTTGCTGGTCTTACTGGTCTTGGCATCTATATCCTCCATCTTTTATGTTATTTTGATTTACCTTTGTCCTAAACATACTATACAAATTGAGTAATATATTGTTTAAGAAAATTCTCCTTCCAGTTCGTCAAAGACAACATGATCCGGCGGTTTTTCCAGCCCCTTCTCTTTATCGTCAACACGCACCAGCATGTGTCTTAAAACAGTATCCAGCGTCTTGTAAAACTTGTTGATATTTGCCATATTTGCTTCATCTGCATCAAGGAGCAAGAAGAAATAATGGCCTTTTTCCTTCTTCTTAATCGGATAGGCGAGTTTCCTTACGGCCCAGTCATCTATCCTAAGTATTGTGCTACCGAATTTTTCCAGATTGGCCCGTATCCTCTTGAGCAATTCTTCTTCCTCTTCCTTGGTGCAATCCGGGCTTATCACAACAATATTTTCATACCTTCCCACTTTATTCTCCTTTCACTATATTTGCGATTGCGCCTTTTAATACTTTTACTCTGATCTTGTCGGCAATTTCCAGCGTAACAGTGTCGTCTGTAATGCCAGTTATTGTACCATATAGACCACCTGAAGTTACAACTTTATCGCCTTTTTTCAGGTTTTCAATAAACATCTTTTGCTGTTTCGCCCTTTTCTGTTGCGGTCTGATTAACAAAAAATAAAAGACAACAAACAAAAGTACAAGAGACAGTAAACCCATCCACTGTGATGCGCCTCCCTGTCCGGCCCCTGCCTGGTTACCCAATGCATGTGCTATATTCATCTTGCAATTCACCTCCTTTCCATTTAATTTTAAACTCTTCATAAAACTTATCAAAGGAATCTTCTTTGATAGCCTCACGTATTTTTCTTAAAAATACAGAATAAAAATAGATATTGTGGAGTGTATTCAAATAGAAACTTGTCAATTCATGGGACACAAGAAGATGCCTTAGATATGCCCTTGAATATGTCCTGCAGGTATAACATTTGCATTCCTCATCAACAGGGTTTTCATCCCGTGCATATTTTGCATTTTTTATATTTATCCTCCCATTCCATGTAAAAAGGTTTCCGTTCCTCGCAAGTCTCGTAGGAATAACACAATCAAACATATCTATACCCTTTTTTACTCCTTCAACAATATCTTCCGGAAAACCAAGGCCCATAAGGTACCTTGGTTTATCATGGGGCAGCAGTTCAATAACCGCATCTACCATGTCCCACATAATGCTTTTTGGTTCCCCGACGCTTAAACCGCCGAGGGCATAACCGTCAAAACCCATTTCTACAAGTTCACGGGCTGACTGCAGTCTCAGATCCTTATAAAAACCACCTTGAATAATTCCAAAAAGCAAAAGTCCATCATCTTTTTTTGCATCCAGACATCTCTTTGCCCATCGGGAGGTTAATCCGACAGAAGTGCTTGTATATTCATGTGATGAAGGATAGGGCACACATTCATCCAAGCACATACATATATCCGCACCGATATTTTCCTGTATATCCACAACCTTTTCCGGAGAAAGGAAATGCTTTGACCCGTCAATATGCGACTGGAATAAAACACCATCTTCCCTTATCTCACGTAATACGCCCAGGCTGAATATCTGATACCCGCCGCTGTCCGTGAGAACAGGCCCATCCCATCCTGCAAATTTTTGGATACCGCCCATCTCTTTTATAAGACTATCGCCGGGTCTTAAGTATAGATGATATGCATTTGCAAGTATCATCTTAACCCCTGCTTCTTTCAGGTCCTTGTTGGTAATAGCTTTAACTGTACCCTGAGTTCCTACCGGCATAAATACCGGTGTTTCTATGTCTCCATGTTTTGTCTTGATAACACCAAGTCTTGCATGGTTATTTTCCTTTAAAAGTTCTATGGTTTTCATACGATAAACATCGAATCTCCATAACTGTAAAATCTATAATCTCGTTCTATCGCCTCCGAATAACACTTCAAAAGACCATCCCGTCCGGTAAAAGCTGAAGCAAGTAAGAGCGGTGTCGATTTTGGCAGATGGAAATTTGTTATCAAAGCATCCACTATTTTGAATTTATATCCCGGATATATAAAAAGTTCCGTATAATCGTTCAACGGGGTACTCCCATTTGCTGCATATACTGTCTCCAGCGTTCTCACTACACTTGTACCGCAAGCTATTATTCTTCTCCCTTCTTTTTTCGCACACTTGATATATTCCTTCACATCCCCGGTAATCTGATAATATTCCCTATGCATTTTGTGTTCTTCTATAGATTGTTTTTTTATTAATAAAAACGTTCCGATACCGATGTGAAGGGTAATTTTTACTACATTTACACCTATATTTTCAATGTTTTCGAGCAATTCATTCGTAAAATGAAAACCCGCAGTCGGCGCTGCAATTGAACCATTTATATCAGCATAGACTGTTTGATATCTCTCAAAATCAATGCTATTTTTTTCTTTTCTTTTTATATAGGGCGGAAGCGGCATCTGCCCGTGCTGTTGTATGATAACAAAGTCGTTGTCTGAACATAAAAATTCGATAATCCATAAATCAGTATGCTGTATCAATTTTGCTTTAATATTACCAATAGAAATGATTAATTCTGTTGTTGTCTTTTTCATCCCTTTGGCTAGGCAATGCCATTTTTTTTCCCCAATTCTTTCTACAAGAATGATGTCTATACTGCCACCACTGTCTTTCGTTGCCTTAAGCTTCGCCGGAAATACTCTGCTGTCATTTAATACAAGAACATCCCCTTTACGGAGATGCCGGATAATATCATTGAATGAACAGTGCTCCATTGTCCCTTCATTCCTGTTATAGACAAGAAGATTTGAGGACGATCTTTCGCCGGCAGGATGCTGGGCAATCATTTCCTTTGGCAATATATAATCAAATAATCCGGAATCCATAATCACAATCCTCAATAGAAAATATGGTTAAATTTATAACAGATTGTGAAAATATAAGCAATTCAATTTAAATTACAACCCGTTATCAATGAACCGCACCCTCATTACAGATAAAAACTGAGAGAATAGAAGTATAAACTCGATATTTTCTAATAAAGAGAATTTTTCTAATAAAATTATGTTGATTACAAAACACATAGATGCTAAGTTGTAAAATAAATAATAAAAACTTAATTTATTTTAATTTTGTCCGAAAAGGTATGTAGTGACCTATGGAAAACTATGCTATAAGAGGCGACCTACTAAGCAGGGCAGTTGATCTAAAGGTTATCCCTACACTTAGTACGATAATAGACAAAGTCTTTGCAGTCCTCGGTGATAGAAATTCCTCTTTTTCAGATTTAAGTGACATCATAAAGTATGATCAGGCTATCTCTTCAAAGGTTATCAGCATTGCCAATTCGGCATATTACAGCAGGGGAATAGAAATATACAGCCTCCAGCGGGCAATGATAAACATTGGATACGAGGAGGTAAAGGGTATTATCACGTGTCTTCTGTTTATGGAAAGCATATTGAAACAGTTGAAGCTCAAGGAAGGAGACTTGCTTTCCCTATGGAAACACTCCATGTATGTTGCCTGTGCCTCAAAAATACTTTCAGAAAAAACGCTCATCGAAGACCCGGCTAAAGTCTATACAATAGCACTGCTCCATGATATAGGGAAGATTGTTTTCTATATGAGCACTGATAATTACAGTGAAATTGTAAAGGGGGCCGGTACTCAGGGAAAATCCATTATTCAGATGGAAAAAGAACGCTTCGGTATAGACCATCAGGAAACAGGCTATGCCATATCGTTAAAATGGAAATTACCTCTTGAATTTTCACATGTTATACAATATCATCATGAAAATACAAATGAGGCCCGGTATGAATCTCTGCTAAAGCTGATAAGGGCGGCAGATGAATTTTCGGTATCGCCTGACAGCGTTTCCGGCACAGAGGGCTACATTCTCACGAAGGAAAAGGATACTATAGCAAAAGAACTGAAAAATATTATGGATACTTTACGCCTGGCATAAGATGACACAAGATGATCTAAAATTAGAGTCCCTTGGTATTCAATGGAACCTATACGAAAGGTCAGTTAATAACTATTCAATCATTATGAGAATCTTAAACTGTCTTGAAAACAAGGACAGTTTTATAAAAGAAATACCAAAAATATTTGTTGAAGAATCGCCTTTTGAAACATGTAAAATCTTAAAGGTAGGAAAAAACACTGTAAAAGAGGGCTTCTTCAGTCTTGACAACTCCCCGGATAATCTGAATATAGAGACCATCAGGTCACTTAACACCGGTATAATGTCGCCATTAATGCAATATAACGTATCCGGTTACAGCGCTCTTTATATACACCCGCTGAAGGATGATTTAAATATCATCGGTTTTCTGGTGCTTGGAAAAAAATCCCAATTAAATTTTGACAAATCTCTTTTTAGAGAGATTGAAATAGTTTGCAATATTTACAATAAAGCGCTGCTTCTGAGTTCGAATATTAACAATCACCACGAAGAAACTCATGATAAAGCTATTTTCGAATTGGTAATAAACGAATTCCCTAATGCAATGTTCCTGGTAGATAAAGGCGGTTCAATTTGTTTTGCAAACAAAAGAGCGCGGGAAGAATTTGAAAACAGGAAAAGTCTCTTTATGGGCGAAAGACTGGATCATCTGATTATCGGGATTGACGAAGATTTTTACAAAAAAGACTACGCTCATCATGGCAATGTAACATATAAATCTGGTGATACATTTAAAATCTTCAAGATGAATTGTTTCCCTGTTATGGAAAAACAGGGTATAGCAAGCTGGAAGGCCATAGTGCTAACCGATGTCGCTGAGGAAAAGTTCAAAAACGAGGAGCACCTTCTTAAGGAAAAAATGGGCAGCATAGGATTGCTTGCCGGTGGGATAGCACACGATTTTAATAATCTTCTCACCGGTGTGCTGGGGTATGCGTCTTTAATGAAAAACTTTTTGCCGAAAGAGGAAAAGCTTTACCGTTATGCCGAAGCAATCGAGCATTCGGCACAGAGGGCTTCAAAACTGACTCAGCATCTTTTGAATTTCGCAAGAAGACAAAAAAAAGCAATCGGCATTATAGACGTCAATGCACTGCTTGAGGACGTCCTGTTCCTTCTGAAAGAAAGTTTCAGGGATGTTGAGATAGAAAAATCATTTTATGAGTATCTTCCTCTAATAAAAGGGGACGAGGCAGAACTGCAGAATGTGTTTCTTAATCTTTGTATAAATGCAAAAGACGCAATGAACGGCATTGGATTGCTTAGGGTAAAAACAGAGCGGAAGCAGCATGCAGGTGAAAAAGGGCTTGTATTGATAGAGATAGAAGACAGCGGTAGGGGTATAGATGAAGGAATAAAAACCAAAATATTTGAGCCTTATTTTACTACCAAAGAAAACGGCAAAAATCTTGGTATGGGTCTTTATATAGTCAGCAAAGTGATCCGTGAGCACGGAGGATTTATAGAGCTTGACAGCAAACCTGATCATGGAACAAAATTCAGCATTTATATTCCCGCAGCAGTCGATGAAACATGGAAAAACGCCCCGGTTGAAGAAATCGCTAAAGAAAACATCAGAAAAAAAAGGAAAGTGCTCATCGTAGATGATGAGGACATTATCAGGGAATTTGTCAAAGGCATCCTTATGGACGAAGGCGCTCACGTCATTGAAGCAAGCAATGGTAAAGAGGCTATAGAAATATTTACAGAACACCAGGGGAACATAGACCTCGTAATACTTGACATGATCATGCCTGGGATAAAGGGAGATGAAGTTTTAAGAGAAATCAGGAGTATGCAGCCGAACATCAAGGTTGTTGTATCAAGCGGCTTTATGAGCGAGGAGCAAAAAAATAACCTTAAAGAATACAGCGTGGACGGCTACCTTGATAAACCTTATAGAGATAAAGACGTAATAAATACAATTTTCGATATACTTTCAAACTAAACCGCCCGCCGCCCGCTAAAGCCGCTGCATTCGCTTGCGCAAGTCATATCAGGTAATTTCAACAACTTAGGATATAGGTTTTCACCGGTATGACGGTGTATTTAGAGTCTTGGTCTTCGATAACATTTTGCAACCATTTATTAAACTGATTTTGGCAACTTTTCCGGATATATTTTCTAAAAGTTTTCTCATTTTTTATATTGCTTCCGGCATGAAGTTTGTAAACACACAAGTTGCAGGCAACATGACAGAAAATTCCTGAACCGCGGCAGTTATGAAAGGAGAAATCTTCTGACAGTTTTATTGTGGAGAAAATAGCTTAGAGATTGTATTATATCCAGGTTAATCGTTTAAGGAGGATTTATGAGTGGAATTTTCGGAATTGTATCTAAGAAGAATTGCGCAAGCAGCTTACTCTATGGGACGGACTATCATTCACACATGGGAACAGAATATGGCGGTATGGCTGTTTTGGGAGATAAATTTTATCGTTCCATTCATGATATCAGTAAATCCCAGTTCAAGTCGAAATTCTTCGAGGAATATAAGGAAATGGAAGGTAATCTGGGTATCGGAGCGATTAGTGACAGAGACGCCCAACCTTTAATTATAGGATCAAAATTCGGAACCTTTGCTATTGTGTTCACTGGTCTTGTAGAGAATACAAACGAGCTGGCTGCCGAACTTCTTGAACAAGGAGCGACTTTCGGCGAAATGCAGACCGGAGGTATTAATTCTGTTGAGTTGCTTGCCAAGCTTATTAACCAGGGGGAGACCCTGATTGATGGTATCATTGGGCTTTATAATCGAATCAAGGGCTCTGCATCTATCCTTATAATGAAAGAAGATGGTATTTACGCAGCCCGTGACCGTCTTGGCCGCATGCCGCTTGTAGTTGGAGAAATGGACGGAGATTATGTTATTGCCACCGAAACGTGCTCTTTTCTGAATTTAGGTTATCAAATCACCAAATATCTGGAACCTGGCGAAATTATCCGTATTGGAAAAAACGGATTGGAGGAACAGCTTCAAGGAAAGAAAGAGAACCAGATATGCGCGTTCCTGTGGATCTACACCGGATACCCGGCTTCAAGCTACGAAGGAATCAGTGTTGAGCTTGTGCGTGAACGCTCCGGAAGGTTTCTGGCTAAAAGAGATGACGTTGAAGCAGATCTTGTTGCAGGGGTTCCTGATTCCGGTGTCGGCCATGCCATCGGATATTCTATGGAATCCGGGATCCCCCAAAGAAGACCGCTTGTAAAATATACTCCGGGATACGGAAGGAGTTACACGCCTCCTGCCCAGGAGATTAGGGATCTTGTAGCAAAAATGAAGCTTATCCCGATTAAGGACGTCATTGCCGGTAACCGCATTGTACTCTGCGAGGACTCCATAGTCCGCGGAACACAGCTTAAGAATTATACCCTAAAGAAACTATGGGAATCAGGGGCCAAGGAGGTACATGTCCGTCCGGCTTGTCCACCCCTTATGTTCCCATGCAAATATGCGCTATCTACCCGGTCCATTGACGAACTGATTGCCCGCCGGGCAATATGGGCAATGGAAGGGCGTGATACAGGGAATATCAGCGATTATCTCGATGACAGTTCCGAAAAGTATAAGAAGATGATCGACTGGATTGCCGCGGAGCTTGGCGTGACAACATTACGTTATCAGCGGATTAGCGACATGGTCGAAGCAATCGGTCTCCCCCGCGAAAAGCTTTGTCTACATTGCTGGACAGGTTACTTTAATGTATAGAAGGTAGTTCTGCTTCAATCTCAGAGAGCTTTGCTTTGCAAAAAATATTCCCTATCAGTTAAAATATCTCCTTAAATAGAGACAGTTTTTTTGTATAATCCGCGGTTTTTATTCCTTTAAAAGATTCTTTTGTGCTTCTCTTAAAAGCCCTATAAGAGTTTCTATTATTTCCGGCGCCAGGAAAATACCCTCCTGGGTAGGTGACAGTTCTCCATCATTAATAATCTGATAGGCCCGCAAATCAATAACTTTGACCCCTTTATGATCCTCTGTTGTAACCAGCAGCCTTTGTTTTCCGTTACGTGTAATTTTTCCTATTAACACCGATCCTCCTCGAGTTGTTTGTTTTGTTTAATAAATCAAGCTTTTTTAAAACGGTATGTCCATACATTTCCCTCATTATCTCCTAAAACCACCTTATTAAAGCCGGCATTTTTGAGATGGGCAAAGAAATTGGTTTCGTCTACAATTCTGTCAATTGATGTCTCACGGAACAGCGGGCACATCAATTTTATTGATGCCTTATCCGGACCGCCAAGCTCTATGTCAACGAACATGCCTCTGTTGAGATAATATTGCTCCAGTTCATTTGCCAACATTTCACGCTGTTTAACCATGAGCTGGTTCGCAACATTATTACATATATATTTAATATGCTTTTCCCTTGAGTTTGCTTTGTTCATAAGCCCCTGGGCTGCAATATATTGAGATGATCCTGCCTGAATCGCTCCAAGGTGTTTTTTCGCATCGCTGACTCTGCCCCATACGGTTTTTGCCGGGTCTGCATTAAGCTTATAGCCATCGGCAAGAGCATTTCTGGCTTCATCTAAATGCTCAGATGGAACCATGCGTGAGAAAGCCTTTTCTGTCTCGGCCTTACCCGGCATAACTTTTCCGGATAAAGGATTATCCACAGGCAACTCACACTCGTTTGCATACGATTTTTCCATTCATGCCCCCTTGTTTTATTTAGATATTGCTTATATGCTTTTTGCTGCTGTTCTTAAGATCCTGAGCTATCAGTTCTGATACTGGGGTAAGTTAATATTTATGACAATAATATCAAATTATAACACATTGCGAGTTTTAATACCATGCCTTTTGTCAAGCATATTTAAGAACGATAAAGGATTGTACATTTCCTGGCCCCCGCACACGATCTGCCGCCGAAGTCCGTCTTTCGACAATGACCTTTGGACAATAATCCTTTTTGTAAATAGAGCAACATAAACAGGGTTTTGCAAAGCCCGTGATTCTATTTTCCGAAAAGAAAAAACATATGGGGTATGCCACAAAAAGTTCATTGTAAATCAGAATTAACCGTAAGAGGTTATAAACGCAGGGCCATCTATAGTAATTCCATTATAATGGTTTTTGTGATACAGAAAATAGATAGAATCAAGGTCTATATAATCAAACCCGCTTTTACCGGAAGCGAAAAAAATACCTGCCGATAATCCCGCCATTGTTTCCGTCATACATCCCATCATTAGTTTGAGTCCGTGTTGTTTTGCGATCCCGTATATTTTTCCGGATTCAGTAATGCCGCTTTTTGCGATTTTGATGTTGACACCATCACACAGATTTTCTGTAACAGCCATATCCATATCTGCACCGGTAAATATTGTTTCATCAAGGATAATAGGAATGGGTGAATATCTCTTTATCTCTTTTAAGCCTTTGTAGTTGCTTTTAGGCAGTGGCTGTTCGAAAAGTTGAATATTATAGGCATTTTGTTCAACGAGATCAACCATTTTCAGAAAGGTTTTTACGCTATATCCCTGATTGCAGTCAAGACGCAATGCAAATTCATCCCTGTTGTCCTTCAACGTTCGATGCACAAATGATATTAACCTGATATCATCTTCGGGATTGCCGCTAACCTTCAGTTTAAAGATGGTAAAGTTCTTTGCAAGCGTGTACTTCAACCACTTTGCAAGCACTGTATAATCCGTACTGTAAGGTATTGTTATATCTGTTTCTATTCTCGTTGTTTTGCCTCCCCAGTAACCATGTTCCGAAATCTGCCTGTTATTGAGGGAAGCTCTTAACATTGCCACTTCCAGTCCTGAAACCGTCATGGGGTTGGCAGGATATTTTCTGCGAAGTTGTTCTATTTTATCGCCGTAACTATCTATCGGTATATCGAGAAACCACGGGGAGACCTCCTTAATTATCCCAGTGATTGCCGATATCGTCTCATCTTTTAAGGTAAAGCTTGTAGGGCATTCACCTATACCGTATGTACCGTCTTCCAGGGTTACTTTGACAATGACGCTTTTTATTACATCCTTTTTGCCCATGGAGGTGGAAAAGGTTATCCTGAGAGGTTTTGTAACTTCGTAAAAACGTATATGCTTGATACGGTTCATTGCACCGATATAATACTGCCGAAATATATCTGCCTGTTGCAAAAAAAGAATTTATGTTTTGCGAGCCCGTCGAGGCTTTCCCCGAACTTGTCCGTAAAAGTATTTATTTTTACTGCACCGCCTGTATCTGCCGTCTCAATAAATCTGTCTCTGCCTATGTTGAGCATCACATGTCTGATAATATCCGTCCCGCCTTCCGCTGATACAAAAATCAGATCACCCGGTTTAAGATGGTTACAGGCAACTTCCCGCGCTGCCATCCATTGCCCGTGGGCATCGCGGGGGATATCGATATTATTTACCCGGTATATAAGGTTTGTTAGACCGGAACAATCTACGCCGGTATTAACAGCATACGGTTTTGAATGTTGGATATTGAATATTGAATTGTCAACCTTTTGCCTTTTGCCCGTCGCTTTTTGCCTTCTTTCCAGCAACTCTGCCATAAACATACTCTTGCCACCCCACAGATAGGGGGTACCGATAAAAAGCCTGCCCGTACTGACAATCGCCTTCCTCAATATGCTCTCGCTTGAGCACGTTTCCATACCGCCAACATCATTTTTGCTTATATATCCTCTCTCATTATCTGCAAGTGCTACAGGATAATATTCTTCATCCGATGTTTTTCTAACTGTGAACCTTGTTCCAATTGAGACCGTCAGCAGGACATCCGATTTCTCTGATGGGTCCTTCAGGACACGGGCAGTTTTATTTTTTACAACTGCATTATATGTCAATGGTGCATTAATCAGAGTAACGTTGCGTTTTCTGATCCACCCGGGATAACCCTGCCATATATTTTTGAGTGTATATTTTTGTTGTTCTATCGCTTCAACAAAATACCAGTCATCAATTTCATCGAGATACAGCAGCACCTCATTGTAAAGAACCTGGGTTTCCTGGAGATCATCATGGATATACAAAGTTTTCGCATCGACAGGTTTACGCCTGAGATCTGCAACCGGCACTGTTACTATCAATATTTTATCAGTTATTGCCATATTTAACGCTCAAACATTCTTCATCTGATATCATAGCAAAATGTTTTGTGCAAAGAAATTCCCGGGTAGGAAATGGCGGAATTAAATGATAGCGTTTCTCAATTGTCTATGATGCCTTCGAATGCACCTTACTTAAACATAAAGGTAGCAAGCTGCATTAACTTTGTCTTTTCGCTATTTGTTGTCTTTATCGCTATACACCTTTTCTTCGTCAAAGACCTTTGTGCCTGATATATTCCACCCGTTTTCCCATATCCTGTAGAAACAACTCCAGTAGCCTGTATGGCAGGCAGCAACCTTCTGGTCAACTGTAATCAGAATCGTATCGTTATCACAGTCGATACGAACGGATTTTACCTCCTGCGTATGACCTGACGATTCGCCTTTGAGCCAAAGCTTCTGTCTTGACCTCGAAAAATAATGGGCCTTGCCTGTTTTTAATGTGAGTTCAAAGGACTCATTGTTCATATAGGCAACCATCAATACATCTTTTGTCTTTTCATCCTGGACAACAACCGGCACAAGTCCTTTCTCATCCCATTTTATACCTTCCATAATGCTCTCCTGAAATATTAATTTTTACAATATACAGTTTTAATCTGCAATATCAGGTTTAATCCGGAATCTGAAAGCCCTCATCGGATTAAGCCTATCAAAATCCAGAATTATTTAAAGTCTTACTGATACCCCTCTGTTTCTCAGGTACTTTTTGGCGTCGATAATTGTATGTTCTCTATAGTGGAATATAGATGCAGCGAGCACTGCATCGGCCTTTGCATCAACAAGACCTTCATATAGGTGTTCGAGCGTGCCAACCCCTCCTGAAGCAATCACAGGGATGTTCACAGATTCAGAAATTGCCCTTGTAAGTTCTATATCGTAACCGACTTTTGTCCCGTCCCTGTCCATACTCGTTAAAAGAATTTCTCCTGCCCCAAGTCTTTCCGCATCTTTCGCCCATTGAACAGCGTCAACTCCGGTCGGTTTGCGTCCTCCATATGTAAAAACTTCAAAACCGTCACCACTTCTCTTGGCATCAATGGCAAGACAGATACACTGGCTCCCGAATGTCTCGCTCGCTTCTTTTATAAATTCAGGAGACTCGATGGCGGTTGTATTTACCGTAATCTTGTCCGCACCGGCAAGGAGGATTTCCCGTATGTCCTTTATCGTCCGTATCCCACCCCCTACGGTAAGAGGCATAAACACCTCGTTGGCAACCTTCTCAACAACCTTTATGATCGTTTTTCTTCTCTCATGAGAGGCGGTTATATCAAGAAAGCAGAGTTCGTCCGCCATTTCTGCTTCATATGTCTTTGCATTATCCACTGGATCGCCTGCATCCTTAAGTCCCAAAAAATTTATCCCTTTGACTACTCTGCCCTCCATTACATCGAGACAGGGGATAATCCTCTTAGTCAGCATATTTCACTGCCTCTTCAATCTTTATCAATCCTTCATACACGGCTTTTCCCAGAATAGTGGCCCATGCACCCATATCTTTCAATCGCTTCACATCGTCAATGCTTGTTACGCCGCCGCTTGCTATGACAGGAAGCTTCGTCATCTTCAGGAGCACCTCCATACCTTCGTAATCAGGGCCTGACAGCATACCGTCCCTTGCTATGCTTGTGCATAGAACAGCCATAATGCCGATGCGCTCCGATGCTTCAAGAATCTCCCTTACATCCTTGTCAACTGTTGTTTTCCATCCGCGCGACATAGGCTTTCCCCCGAGAAGATCAAGGCCGAGGATAATGTTGCTGAATATGGACAACCTCTGGAAGAAACTGTCGTCTTCAAGTGCCTGGGTGCCTACAATGATGCCGTTTACACCCAGTTCGGAATAGTACTTAATATCGTCTTCAGCCCTTATCCCTCCGCCTGTCTCCATATAGCCATCAACTTTTAGCCGGATGTTTTTAATAATCTCATGATGGACACGTTTTCCTGTCCTTGCACCATCAAGGTCAATGATATGGAAATCCCGAGCGCCTCTATCAATCATCTCTTCGATCTTAGCCACAGGGTCTTCACTGTAAACTGTTACCTTTGTAAAGTCCCCCTTTATCAACCTTACGGCTTTGCTTCCTATTAAATCCATTGCAAAAAGAGTTTTCATAAAAGACTCCGGGAAACCTGCGTTTTCATTGCCCCGCGAGTCAATACCACGGAGCTTGCTCCGGGAAGGTTTGTGCTGTTTTGTCCTGCCTTTGATACCCCGTAGCCTGCCGCGGGGTACTTCATTTCAGATCATCTGCAAGGGAATTCAACCCTTTTTCTATGCCTTCCTGGGACAGGACATCAGCGGTAATCCACTTTCCGCCCCTCTTGAAAAATTTTCCGATGTTAAGGACGTTTTCACTTAAAGAACGCTGATCCTCGTCAAAAGCAAAAATACGTTTTATGCTGTCGTTTTCAATAATGTGCATGTGAAAACCGACTCCGGCCGGTTTCTCAACGGCAAAATCACTACCTTTTCGTTCTTCGAATCTGTATATATAAACATGGAGATATTTCTTTTTGTCCTTGCCCCATTCGTGTTGTATCTTCCTGTAATCCAGTTCAACCCCTACCTGATTGCCTATAATTATATCTGCATCTGTATGGATTTTTCCGACCTTTATAAGCCTGCCGCAATACTTGCATTTGTCAATTCTACTTGTCTCTTTGTCAATTGTAATTTTTTCCACAAAAACACCAATAGGGTTTTCCTGAGCCAAAACAGAAACATCCCATAACAATGCTGAGGAAGCCGTAATTATAGCAAAACAAACAAGAGAAAATCTGTTAACATATTTTCTTAAGGATAACATTATCTTATAATTCTATAGGAAAGTAGCGGCAAAATAAAGCAGAAAAAGCGGACAGCAATTAATCCCCTTTTCTAATAAAGACTTGCGAATGCTTTCTTACGGCAGGATACTGCTTTTTAATATCGTACAAGCCCCGCAAAGAATGTCACGAGAGCGGGGAATACCTCCATAAGAATCATTGTAATAATATAGGACGGAATAAACCACATTACACCCTTGAATACCGTTCCCAATGGAATATCCTTCGACATTCCCGACACTATGTAAGCGTTTATGCCAACAGGAGGAGTAATGGCACCCATGGTAGTAACCACAGTTATCATGACCCCGAACCATATCGGGTCATACCCCATCTGGGCAGCAACAGGAGCAAAGATGGGTACGGTGATCAGAAGGAATGCAAGCGCATCCATAACACAACCGCCGATGATATAGATAACAAGCATGGACCATAGTATCGTCCAGTTAGGCACCGGAAGGGCAGCAACCCATTCTGCCGCAACGTACGGCAGGCGTGTTATCGCAAGGAAACGTCCAAATATTACTGCTCCTGCAACAAGCATAAAAACCATACATGAAATGCGAAGGGTATCGACGACAGCACCGACAAATCCCTTCCATGTGAATTTTCTTCTTGCAACACTGATCATCAATGCAACGACCGAGCCTGCCGCTCCTGCTTCCGAGGGAGTAAAAAGCCCCGCATAAAGGCTGTACATGATAATGCCGAATAAAACGATCATATCGAGTGCGTCAGGGAGTGACTTGAGCTTTTCGATAAAACCGAATTTTGGTCCTTTAGGTCCCCACTCAGGATTGACAATGCACATGATGTAGACTGTAAGGGCCATAATCACGGCGAGGATAACCCCAGGTACAAAACTCCCGAAAAACAGCTTTCCGATCGACTCCCCCGTATAAAGTCCATAGACTACAAGTACAACGCTGGGGGGAATAACCACACCGAGTGTCGACCCTGCGGCAATCGATCCAGAGGTCAATATGGGTGAATAGTTATACTTTTTCATCTCCGGCAATGCGACCGCGGTCATTGTTGCCGCTGTGGCGGTATTCGATCCGCATATCGCTGCAAAACCGGCACACGCAAATACCGTTGTTATTGCCAGACCTCCTTTTACCTTCCCAAACCACCTGTATGCCGAATTGTAAAGCCGCTCATTTACCTCAGAGTAAAAACAGATCTGCCCCATTAATATAAACATAGGGATTACCGTCAGGCCATAGGAAGAAAATGTACTCCACAGGTCAGTTCCAATCATTGTAAGTGCAGCATCCCACGAGATCGTATAGACTATCCCGAGGAATCCCATCAGGGCCATGACAAACCCGACCGGCATTTTCATAAGAAGCATTACAGCCAGCATAATAATGATGCCATAAAGACCGGTAAGAGGCGTTATCATACTCTCTCCTTCTCATGAAAAAGGATGACAAAATCAAAAAACAGCGTCAGGGCGAGCACACCAAAGCCGAAGGCAACACAGTAGACAAAGGGGTGGTATATGATCTTCAGTGTCTCCGATACCTCGCCGGTCCTCGCTATCTTCATCCCCCATTTAAGTGTTTCCCACGCTACAAGGCCGAAAAACAGCATGTTAACAAAATAATTAATACCATCAAGCATCTTGTTGGCCTTCTTCGGAAATTTGTCGGTAAAGATATTGACGATGATATGATTTTTTTTTATCTGTGTATAACCGAGTGCAAATGCCGTAGCAACAGCACCACAGAAGCTTATCAGTTCATAAGAGCCGTTTATCGGGGTCAAAATCATCCGAAGGAGCATATTCGCCGCGGCAAGCATGGTCAGGGCAACAACAGCTATACCGCCCAGAAGTATAAGAAGTCTGTTCAGGTGATAATTCAATTTTATCAGGCGGTCCATATGGTGCCCTCCATATTATTTAACACAATCTTTCTCGGTTTGATCACAGAAAAAGGTGCCCGCGAAAACGGGCACCTTCCGGCGCAGCGTGATATTCTATTTATTGTATTGTTTCTCGTATTTCGCTTTGAGCGCTTCTACATCCTTGACAATCTGTGCGCCCGGCAGCCCCTGGGCCGTTACCTGTGAAATATATTCTTCTATCATGGGCTTGAGAAGCTTATTCATCTCGGCCGTGTCTGCATTGGAAAATTTGAACAACTGGTGATTGTATTTCTTTTTAGACCATTCAAGTGATTCCTTCACATGATCATCCACATAGGTACCCGTCCAGATTGACTGTTCACGGGCAAGATCATCTATCACCTTTTTCACATCGGCCGGCAGTGAATTCCATTTATCCTTGTTCATCACAACAGCAAAGCTCACAACAAAAAGGTTTGCCTCTGTTGCATAAGGAAGGTAAGCGGCGAAGTTAAAATCCTTGAGGATCTCCATTGAGGATACGTTACCTTTGACAACACCCTTCTGAATTGCTTCAGGCGCTTCGGACTGAGGCATGCCGACAGGAATAGCGCCGAGCCTTTTCAATACGGCAGCGCCGGTGCCTGACGCCCTTAGTTCCATACCCTTTAAGTCTGCCAGTGTTTTCACCGGTGTCTTTGTCATGATATCGGCAGGCGGGCAAGTGAAAAGCGTGATCATCTTGACCTTTTCATATTCTTTCGGCTTATATTTTTCAACCAGATCAAACAACACAAGGCCTGCTACCTTAGCGCTGGCAAACCCGATCGGAAGATCAACGGCAGCTGAAACAGGAAAACGTCCAGGCTGGTAACTCATTGCAAAGTTACCGATATCCGCGGTTCCCGCAACAACACCGTCAAAAATACTCTTTGCTGGAAGGAGTGTACCCCCGGGAAAGGTTTGTATCTTAACCTTTCCATTAGTTCTTTTTTCCACTTCTTTTGCCCATCTTTCCATCTGAACGCAGGGGAATGTCGGTGCTGGCGGGAAATTTGCGTATTTAAGCGTTATTACAGCCTGGCTGTATGATTCTTTAGGTGTCATGAGATAGAAACCTGATAAAAGAGTAAATGCGACAAAAATTAACAATAAACTTTTTGCTTTCATAAAAACCCCCTTTTTTAATAAGATTAAAGATCCCCTTACCCCTTTATTAAAAGGGTAAGGGAACCAGAGCAACTTTATATATTGTATCCAAAATTTTACCCTTTATGCACTTCTACTGTATCGATATGTTTTTGTCAAGAAGTTTTTGAAATTACTAATCAGAGCAAAAAGATAATAAATCAGATACTTTATAATAATTACCTCATTTAGCTTATCAGGAAAGCATATTCTCGGCTACCCTGTATGCTTCTATCAGGCCTGATGGGTCGGCTATGCCCTTGCCTGCTATATCATAGCCTGTGCCGTGTCCCGGTGAAGTACGGATAAACGGCAAACCCAAGGTAATATTTACCGTCTTTTCGAAGCCGGTAGTCTTTACAGGGATAAGTCCCTGGTCGTGATACATGGCAATATAGGCGTCGCAGTCTACCTTGTGGAATAATGTATCTGCAGGGAAGGGACCTTCAACATTTATATTTAAGGATCTTGCTCTGGATATCGCTTCATGGATCATTCTCTCTTCGTTTCCCATAATACCCTGTTCGCCGGCATGAGGATTGAGCCCACATACTTTAATGCGTGGTTTTTTAATATTGAAATACTCTGCCATGGATCGGCATGTAACAGATATGCACGTAAATATATTGTCAACACTGAGAGAACCCGGAACATCCTTTAGAGGAATATGAATCGATACGAGGGATACACGCATTTTTCTGTTAGCCATCATCATAACATAGTCCTTGACCCCCCCGAAATGGGCAAGAAGTTCTGTATGGCCCATAAACGTAATGCCTGCAGAGCGAATGGACGTTTTATTGATAGGACATGTAACTATTGCCGAGATATCTCCCGAAAAAATTAGTTTAAGCGCCTCTATGATATATTGATAAGAAGCATTACCACATTTTGCATCAATTAAGCCGAATCGGATATCACCATCAATCAGGCCAAGGTCGATTAGTTCAACATCTCCCGGCCTGCCCTGTTTAAAAGCTTTAAATTTGATTGCCTTATCTTTGGAAAGATATTTTGATATATATTCAATGGATTTTATATCGCCTATCAGAACCGGAATGCTGTTTATACGGATACTTCCGAGAGATTTCAATGCGATTTCTCCGCCTATTCCTGCGGGATCGCCCATTGTTATTGCGATTCTTTTCAGATTTTAACCTCAATATATGAAGATTTACGCAATTTGCTGATGTATTCTTTGTATTTTTTTTCGGATTCTTCCTGGATTATCCTTCCATGTATTCTATCCTTTACTGATTCAAATGCAATGGTATCGCCTTGTTTTGTCTCGATAAGCTTCAGGATGAGATATCCGTATGGAGTTTTTATGATATCGGTATATGACCCGGGCTTAAGAGCACGCACAGCACCCTTCAGTTCCGGTATAAGATCCTCGCTTTTAACAAACCCGATATCGCCGCCGTCGGGACCGGAAGGATCATCGGAAAATTCTTTGGCAATTGATTCGAAGGGCTTTCCTTCCTTTACCTGGTTATATGCTGTCATTGCCCTATTTTGCGGATCGCTTTGATTGTTTGAAATAAATATCTGTTTCAGCCTGTATTCTTCTTCTTTGTAATCATTTATATGTTTATTATAAAACTCTATTAAATTATTGTCTGTAACAAGAACCTCCGGAGAAATTACCTGCGATAGCACTTTAGTCCGAAATACGTTTGTTTTCAGACCTTCTTTAAAATCTTTAAAATCGATATTATCTTTCTTGAGTTGTTCCTTCAACTCCTCTTCAGTAATAAGATATTGTTTTTTAATATTATTTATAATGGAGTCAATTTCTTTATCAGATACATCGATTTTCATTTTTTTTGCCTGCTGTTTTATCAGCAGGTTGTCTATCAGGGCATCTATTTTTTCAAGTAGTTTAATATTCCTGAAGTACTCATTTACGGATACATATTTACCATGTTTTTCAACATGGACATATTTTTCCAACTCCATCAGGGTTATTATATCATCATTAACAATGGCAATAACCCTGTCGACTACTTCACAGCCAGAAATGCGTGGGAAAATAACTGTCAGAAGAATAAGGGTTGTTATAACAAAACGGTTCATTTTTTAGCCGGTGCTGCTTCCGGTTTGGCTACAGGTTTGGCTGCCGCTTCAGGTCTATCTTCCGGTTTGACTGCCGGTTTGGCTACAGGTTGGGCTGCCGCTTCAGGTCTATCTTCCGGTTTTACTGCCGGTTTGGCTACAGGTTGGGCTGCCGCTTCAGGTCTATCTTCCGGTTTGACTGCCGGCTGAGCCACAGGTTTGGCTGCTCCTGGTTTTTCTTCTTTGAGAAGCTCTTCTTTTATTGTAATTTTGGCTTCTTTTTTCAAACTGCTTATATATTTTTCTAAAAGTTCCGCCTGTTTTTCCTGAGCCATCTTTTGTTTTATAAAATCTTTTACCTCTTCAAATGAAACATAGGCAGGCGGTTTTATACCTTCCAGTTTTATTATATGGAAACCGAATTTGGTCTTTACAATCCCGCTCATCTGGCCGACTTTTGTAAGCTTAAGGGCAGCTCCTTCGTATTCAGGCATAAGCGTGCCCTTAGGATGATATCCCAATTCTCCTCCGTTTGCACCGGCTTGAGGATCGATCGAATATTTTTTTGCAAGCTCTGCAAAGTCTTCGCCTTTTTGAAGTTTGGCCTGTATCTGTTTTGCTTCTTCTTCCGTTTTAACAAGGATATGGCGGGTATTTATTTCCCTGTCCCTTTTAAAGTTTTCTTTATTGGTATCGTAGTATTTTTTCAGATCTGCCGCTGTTATGCTTGTATCTGCATTTAACCTCTTTTTTAACACTGATTCTATGAGAAGCTGATCCTTTATATCGATCAGTCTATCCTGAAACTCTTTTTCGCTGTCAATCTTTTGTTTCTTTGCTTCTCTTAGAAGGAGTTTTTTGACGACAAGTCTGTCAAGGTAATTTTGTTTACCTGTCTGGGTGGCAACAAGCATTTTCATATTTGTCGGTATCTTATCGAGTTCCTTATTGAATTCCTCGAGTGTTATTTTGTCATTGTCGATAGTTACAAGGGTTGTACCGTTTTCCTTTTTTGAACAAGCAAAAACAAGAAAAATCAAACAAAAGTAAATGAAAAATTTTTTCATCAAGTCACCTCATTATTCTTATATTCTCAATAATCAGTTTTTAACGGCTGCTTCTTTTGTCCAACAGCCAATAAGTTCATCAAAAAAATGCTGATTCCTGGAATTAGTTCTTTTATATCATATTGAAATTATTTCCTTCAAGACATTTCTTGCCAAACATATGAGATCATCCGCTTTCTCTTTCTTATCAGTCGGTATAATAATCTTCCCCTCGGGCAACAACTTTAGCCCGTATTGTCCTTTTTGTATAAAACGTAATATTTTTTCCATATTCAGCGGCGTCCCTTCTGCAACATGGATAATAATCCGTTTTGCCAAATATTCGAGCCTTCTTATCTTAAGGCCTGTCAGAAAGATTTTAAGCGATATAATTTTTAAAAGATTGTCAAGTGGTTCCGGTATTTCACCGTATCTATCCTTAAGCTCTTCTTCCATTTCAGCAAGTTCTGCTGTTTCGCTTATTTTTGAAAGTCTCTTGTATATGAGAAGCTTCTGTGCCGGGTCTTCGACGTAAGAGTCGGGGATAAAAGCATCTATTGGAATATTTATTTCAGTTATGACCTCTTCTTCCTTGGTTTCCGTTTGATTCTTTAATTCATTTACCGCATTTTCGAGCATATTGCAGTAAAGCTCGAACCCGATAAGGTTTACATTGCCTGATTGTTCCTTTCCGAGAAGATTCCCGGCGCCTCTTATTTCAAGATCGTAATTCGCAATATGAAAGCCTGAGCCGAGATCAGTCAGTTCTTCTATAATCTTTAATCTTAACATTGCGTCTTTATTAAGGTCTTCATCTCTCGGAACAAGCAGATAGGCATAGGCCTGCTTTGTACTCCTGCCGACCCTGCCTCTTAACTGGTACAAATCGGCAAGACCCATCCTGTGCGCGTTATTGATAAAAATTGTATTCACATTCGATATATCGAGACCTGATTCAATAATATTGGTAGAAAGTAAGATGTCATATTTTTTATCAATAAAATCAAGCATAATCTTTTCGAGCTGTTTTCCCTCCATCCTTCCATGAGCAACAGCTATCCTTGTATCAGGCAAAAGTCTCTCCAGATGTTCATATACCATGCCGATATTGTAAATGTAGTTATGCACGAAAAACACCTGTCCGCTCCTGCTCAGCTCATTCATAATGCCTTTTTTTATTGTTTCGTCTTTGGATTTTACAACAAAGGTCTTCACTGCGAGTCTGTCAAGGGGAGGGGTATTAATTATGCTCAAATCCCTGATGCCCGTTGTTGCCATATAGAGCGTTCTCGGAATAGGGGTTGCGCTGAGAGTAAGAACGTCAATATTCTTTTTTATCTGTTTCAATGCCTCTTTATGCTTGACTCCGAACCTATGCTCCTCGTCAATAATAAGCAGTCCAAGGTCCTTAAACGTGACGTCTTTCTGGAGCAGCCTGTGTGTACCCACTACAAGGTCTATAGAGCCTTTATTTACCGATTCGACTATCCGTTTCTGTTCTTCTTTTGTCCTGAATCTGCTCAGCATTTCAATGTTTATGGGATAATCCCTGTATCGGTCAGTAAAATTCTTGTAATGCTGTTGTGCAAGTATTGTTGTCGGGACAAGGAGGGCAACCTGCTTACTGTCCATAACCGCCTTGAAGGAGGCTCGTATAGCAACCTCTGTTTTTCCGAAACCTACATCCCCGCAGACGAGCCTGTCCATAGGTTTTGTGCTTTTCAGGTCATCGAGTACTTTTTCGATTGCCTCTGATTGGCCATCCGTCTCTTCATATTCGAATCGCGACTCCATTTCCCTGAATGCTTCATCTTCCGGCGGAAACGAGTAGCCTTCTGCCATTTCCCTTTCCGCATATATGGCTATGAGATCTTTTGCGATATCCTCAATATGTTTTTTTACCTTGCTCTTTGTGTTTCTCCAGTATTGTGAGCCAAGTTTGTCGATTTTCGGTTTATGTTTTTCGCCGCCCATAAATTTTTGAACGAGTCGAAGGTCATCAATGGGAACATATAATTTATCTCCATCCTGGTATTCAATGAGAAGAAAATCCTTGGCAGATCTGTCTATCATCAATTTAGTTATGCCTTTATAGATCCCGATCCCATGGTCAATATGTACGACCCATTCACCGACATTCAGGTCCTTGAATGAATTGAGTAAATCATCAAGGCCGTCCCATTTTTTTTCACTACCCTTTTCTTGGGTCCTACTATATCTTCTTCAGTCAACATAATGATGCCGTCTGTCCTGAAACCGCGTCTTAACGGCCCGATAACAACAGCCCACTCCCTCTCTTTGCCGGAGACAGCTATTTCGTGGATTATCGGCAGGAATATATCGTAGTTTTTCAGGATTCCCTGCATTCTTTCTCCCTGATGCAGGTTGTTTGCAAATATATATATGAATCTGTACCCCTTCCAGTCACCCTTGATTTTATCGGAGAATGTCTTGAATATTTCGTTTTTTTTCATCTCGAAAAGGTGTTTCAAATCCTCATTCGAAACCGCCTCAATAACTTCTCCTTCTTCATCGCCCTGTACACCCGATATATCTATATTGAGGCTTGAATGGAATATTGCCTTCAAATTTTCCATGTGGCAGGATGTCCTGCTGTCATCCTGTATCATCTTAAAAATAGTGTCAATTCCCTTGTGTACAAAAATCATACCTTCTTTCAAGTAATTCAGAAGCGTGATCTTCTCATCCTTCAGAATTTTTGCCGGGGTTATACTGGTTTTTTCTATCTCATCATGAGACCTTTGGGTTGCAGGGTTGAAAATTCGCAGAGAAAAAATCTGGTCGCCGAGAAATTCAATTCTGACAGGCTTATCGTTTGATGGGGGAAAGATGTCTATAATGCTTCCCCTTTTCGCATACTCACCTTCTTCCCTTACCAGGGAAGTCATTTCGTAGCCGTTTTCGTCAAGATATGAAATAAGTTCTTCCTGAAAAACCGTGTCGCCGAAATTCAAATCTTTTGTGTGCGCGAGTATTGAACTCTGCGCCGTCAAAGGATGCGTAATGGCACTATAGGGGAATATACCGGTGAATGTATCGTCAGCAGCCAGATGATATAAAAAGCTGATTCTTTTTGTTTCGTCTTCTTTTTCAAAAACTCTGTCAGTATAGACAGGGAAAATATGAACTTCTTTTCCGGTAAAAAATTCCATTTCTTCCTTTACCAGAAGTGCCTCATCTTCTGTATCGTAAAAGAACAGGGTCTTTCTGCTTGTATTTGAAAGAAGGAAAGATACAAAAGAACCTATTTTACCGGTTACATAGATAAAACCATTTTTATCAAGACGATGCATATTATAGATGTTATAAGTTATATTTTACGGGTTAATCAAATAAATATTCCGGGATATATGTTCCCTGATTATTTAGGATCAGGCAAAAGTATCATGTTTTTCCTGTATTCTCTCAATACAAGTTTTGAAAAACCCTTTTCCTGCCTGCTCTTTTCCGACATAATTTCCCTCAGCTTTGTGGGGCCCATGTTGTAGGCGTGGAGAGCCATATTGACATTATCAAAATCTCCCATCAGTTCTGAGAAAAAATGGATACCTATCTTTATGTTTTTATCGGGCTCATCAAGGGTCTTTGGCCCATCCCACGCGATACCTATGTCGCGGGCAATGAACTTTGCGTGTGACGGTTTAACCTGGAGAAGCCCTCTTGCCCCTTTCGAAGACACCGCTTTGTGCCTGAAATTGCTTTCAATCTTCATCATGGCAAGGATAAGCCTGTAATCAAGATTGTACTGTCCGGATGCCTTGTATATCATAGTCGCCGCATTTTTCAATTCATTCTCGCTTATTGTGGCATCCTCTTTCTCCATATATTCTGATATTTTTTTTATTATCCTCTGCTGACCGGCAGCTTCGCCCCAGGAAAATATAGAGTCATGATTGAACCTGCCGTACATAAGCATAAACACAATTACAGCAAGACTGACCGATAATATCTTAATTTTCATATTAATTTTCATAACGGACACTTTACAACAATACGATATTTTTGTCAAATCGGCATGTGCCTCATGCCGTGGATGACAAATTCCGGAGACCCGTGACGAAGGCTTGCAGGTCGCGCTTATACTGGTGAAGGAGACGAAGATAGCCCCGGAAATAGAAAACCGCAGCCCTTAATGATAAAGTAACCCCCGAATAGTATCAAAAATATGCTGCATATTAGCAGGATGCCCTTGATTACTTTCAAACTGAAAAATCTGCCTCCGAATTGAATGCCGTAGGAGATAAAGCTGTACCAAACAAGGTCTGAGAGTATGTGACCGACGAAAAAAGCAAGAACACCTTTAATGCCCAAACCCTTTGCAAACATTACATAACCCATGCCTATTGTAATCCACCATATAAACCAGTATGGATTTGAAAGACTTACAACAATGCCGGAAATGACCGGGTGCAGACCTTTTTGTGTTGTTGATGGTGCCGCCGACAATTGATAGTTTTTAAGCCCCTTAATAGTACCGCAGCCCATATATATAAGGATGATGCCCCCGGCAAAGGCTATGATGAAAAAAATAATCTTATTATTGAGAATACTGCCCAGGCCGAATATGATTAAAACAAGCAATAAAAATTCAAGAATGCCATGACCAAGGACAACCATGGGACCGACTATGCCGCCACGTTTTGCAGATTCTCCGATGGTTATTGTTAAAAGAGGGCCTGGCGCCATTGCACCTGTCAGCCCGAGTATGAATCCGATGGAAAAAAGGCTGAATATACTCACAGTCTGTTCATAGTTAACATTTCACATTGAAAATGATTAACCCTTACCTCCTTTAATTTTAAACTTTATGCTTTTAATCCCGCAAAGGGATGCAAGGAACAGGAATGCTGCAAGTACAAAATAGTCTCCGTATCTCACATACAGGGTCTGCCCATCTTGCAAGGAAAAACTGCCGCGTATAACATCTTCGGTAAATATGCCTGTCTTTTGTATGGTACGCCCTCCCGGGTCTATGATCGCGCTTATTCCGGTGTTAGCAGCCCTCAGAACATACCTGTCAGTCTCAATCGCCCTGAAAACATAAAAGGCAAGATGCTGATAAGGCGCAGATGTTTTTCCGAACCAGGCATCGTTTGTTATATTTACAAGCACCTGTGCGCCATTTCTGACCGTATCGTTTGTTATGTAAGGGAATATGCCTTCATAACATATGAGAATACCTATTTTTCCTGTTTTTGTTTCTATGGGTTTGTGTGCCTCTCCGGAGGTAAAATTACCGCACGGCGCGGTAAGTCCGGCCATAAAAGGAAAATACCGGAGCAGCGGGGTAAATTCACCAAAAGGGACAAGGTGTACCTTGTTGTAGCTCCCCGCCAATTCACCTGCCTCGTTGTAAATATATGCAGTGTTGTAGTATCTTCCCTTGATGTCTTTCGTGACTGTCCCGAATAACAGATCGGTTTTAAGGGCAGCTGCCAGCTCCTTTATGGTTTTGTTTACATATAACTCGTCGTTAAATATAAAAGGCATTGCAGTTTCCGGCCATATAACAAGATCTGTGCCCTCCCCGGCTTCAAGGGTTTTCCTGTAATAGGTTCTTACAATCTTCATTTTAAAGGTTTCATCCCACTTTACATCCTGCGGTATGTTGCCCTGAATAATTGCAACCTTCAGGTTCCCTTCACTTTTTGTATCCATCCTCCTGTAACCGTACAGAAGTGCTGTTGCAAACAGCACAACTATTACAGCAGTATATATGAGATAATATTTCCCTGGTTTTTCAGTTCCCGGAGTTCTCCTCATTTTTAAATCCCATGTAATCTTTATCTTTCCGATAAAAATCGGATAGAGAACACAATTTGCAGCTACAATAAGGAAAGATATGAAATACGGGCCTGTAACAGACACAACCTGTATAAGGGGGAGAAATTTATGCTGTGAGTATGCCAATAAAGACCACGGAAAACCGGTGAGGATGATCCCTCTTGCGTATTCCAGAAGTACCCAGACAACAGGGGCAGATATGAAAAATGGAATTGACAGCTTCCTTTCCATATAAGGCACAACAAGGGCAAATAACCCGGTATAAAGTGACAGATAAAGAACGAGCAGAATGAGTATGGCGGAACTCGTGTATATATCTATGCCGCCGTACCTGTTCATTGCAACAACTACCCAGTAAATAAGTCCGAGATAGGAAACAAAACCGGCAACAAAACCTGAAAGGAAGTTCCGTCTCATACTGCTTCCCTGCCACGTCAGGATGAGCGGTATAAGGGCTATATATGCCACAAATGTAGAAGAGATGGGGGGCTGGCTGAGTATCATCAGGATCCCCGAAGTTATCGGGAAAAACCAATGTGTGTTAAATGCGAAATATTGTAAGTGGAGATTATTTTGTTTCCTGTCTTTTAACGGGTTCACCACTATTAATCCTTCATTACCATTTTTTTATACAACTCGTGAGTATAAACATAATCCATCAGCTTCTTTTCCCTGTACCTCATCCTTCGCGCTTCATTCCTGCCGTTTTCATGATCAAACCCTAAGACATGAAGGATCCCGTGTATAATAAGGGCAAAGACTCTTTCATAGAATTCGCGCCCTGCGCCTTCGGCTTCCTCTTTTGCCCTTTCCAGAGAAATGGCTATATCACCGATAACCTCACAGGAGAAGCCGTTTATATATGAAAAAGATATAACGTTTGTAGGCCTGTCTTTCCCGAAGTAGCTTTTATTCATCTCTTTAATCTTGTTGTTATTGACGAACAGTATACTTAAGGATTTATCCTGCAGCTTTAAATATGTCAACAGGTCTTCGGTTATTTTTTTTATGCATTGTTTGTCCGTTCTCAGAGACCTTTGTGAGTCTTTTATTAGCACCGTCATGTTCCGCCCTTTCCGGATATTCGATCCTGTGATGAAATATACCGAGGAGTATTGTTGTAAAGCTTTTTTGTATCGCATGTAAATCTTTTAACGTTAACTCGCACTCATCAAGCTGTCCATCAAGAAAGATATTCTCTATCATATCCCGGATATGATTTTCTATCCTTTTTGGTGTCGGATCATCAAGCATTCTGGAAGACGCTTCCACTGAATCTGCCAGCATTACTATACCGGCCTCTTTTGTCTGCGGCTTTGGACCTGTGTATCTGAAATCCTGTTTGTCAATTATATGCAGTTCAGGATCCTCCAACTCTTTAGCCCTGCTGTAAAAATAGCTGACAAGGCTTGTCCCGTGGTGCTCTTTTATAATATCTTTTATCTTTTTCCCAAGCCTGTATTTTTCGGCAAGCTCCACTCCTTCTTTCACATGGGAAAGGATGATGAGGGCGCTCATATTCGGGGATAGAGTTTTGTGGGCATCCTCAAAGCCTTTCTGGTTTTCGATAAAATAATGAGGCATTTTCAACTTCCCGATATCATGGTAATATGAGGAGACCCTTGTAAGCAAGGGATGCGCCTCGATGCTTTCAGCAGCTGCCTTGGATAGATTGCCTACGATTATACTGTGGTGATATGTACCCGGGGCATTGACCATCATGTCTTCAAGAAGCGGGTGCTCCAGGTTCGCAAGCTCTAACAATTTTACGTCAGTAGTATAATCAAATATATGCTCAATCACAGGAAGAAGGCCAAGGGCGATAAAGCTGCTTCCTATACCGCTGAGCAGAATAAAGGCTATTTTAACGGGGAGGTTGGAAAGGGCCTGACCGATAAACAAATTAAACAGGAGCATAATAAAGCTCATAATAAATGCGGTATACAAACCTGCCTTCAGTATTGTGTTTCTGTTCTCACATTTTCCTGAAAAATATGATGCAAGGACGTTTCCAACTAATGTATAAACGAATATAGGCATACTGTTTTCAAAGGTAAAACCCATAATTGTTGCAAAGAAAATGGAGAAAACAATCGCCGCTTCCGAGAACAGAGCGACACGCATTATTATTCCGAACAGAAATATCGGTACAATGTAAAAAAGATCAGGGGCATATTTCTGCGTAAAATATTCAAAAACAAGAAAGGGCAGTTTCACCATTACGGTTGTAAACGTTAAAAGAACTGCTCCGAAAATAAGGTCTTTTTCTGAGAGGGCGAACTTTTTGATATTCCTGTCTGCATATTCGTATATGATTACCATAAAGAGGAAAAGCAGAAGAGAGAGATAGAAAACTTTCACTAGATTTGGAGATTTTTCTTTTTCAAGGTTTTTAAAAGCATAGAGTTTGTTCAGGTGATCTTCCCCTACCCTTTCACCTTCTCTTATTATAATCTCTCCTTTTTTAACGGTTATATCCATCTTCGGTATATACGTATCAACCGGAGATTTAATGTTCTCTTTTGCTATATCACCATACTGGTATTCGGTTATGCCATATTGGTTCTTGATGCTTATAATCAACGACAGGATAATGGAAAGCAAAAGCAATATCAGGAATTTACCATATTTTGAATAAGAAGAAGGCTTACCCTTTCCATTCTGCATTTTTTATGCCCTCTGCTGTTGTTTTCTTCTTTTCGTAGGCCCTTATAATCTTCTGAACAAGCGGATGTCTTACCACATCTTTTTCAGTAAAATATACAAACTGTATTCCTTTTATCCCCTTAAGAATTCCTTGAATTTCCACGAGACCGCTTGTTTTCTTATCAGGCAGGTCAATCTGTGTAATATCGCCGGTAATGACTGTCTTGGAAGAAAAGCCCAGTCTTGTGAGGAACATTTTCATTTGTTCCGATCCGGTGTTCTGTGCTTCGTCAAGAATAACAAAGGCATCGTTCAGTGTCCTTCCACGCATAAATGCCAGCGGTGCTATTTCTATAATACCTTTTTCTACAAGTCTGGTTGCTCTTTCCATATCCACCATGTCGTAGAGCGCATCATAAAGCGGTCTCAGATAAGGGTTAACCTTTTCATACATTGTTCCGGGAAGATAGCCGAGTTTTTCCCCTGCTTCGATGGCCGGCCTGGTGAGGATTATCCTCGACACCTCCTTTTTGTAAAAGGATGAAAGGGCCATTGCCATTGCAAGATATGTTTTCCCGGTGCCGGCCGGGCCTATGCCTATAACCATGTCATGTTTTCTTATGGCATCCACATATGTCTTCTGGTTTTTTGTCTTCGGAGCAATGGTCTTTTTGGAAGGAAATATATAAATCTGGTCTTTGTACGGTTCATCGATTACACTGCTATGCTTATGAGCAATATATCTTGCTGCCTGGTCTACGTCTGAGGGTTTTACTGCAAGACCTCTTTTTACTATACCATGCAGTTCTGTTATAACTTTGTTTGTATTTTCGAGGTCGCTTTTATTTCCGATGATGGTAAGATGGTTACCTCTGATGCTGGCTTTGATGTTAAAGCATCTTTTCAGCTGCTTTATATTCTCATCTCTTGGACCAAAAAGGCTGCGGGCTGTATTTATATCTTCAAAGGACAATCTTAAATACTCTTCTTCAGTTATGTCTTCCAAAAAAGTCTTGTTTACCTCCTGATATTAAATCATAAACATCAAGTAAGTATAACATATAAATATTTTTTTCAATATATGCAAGTTTTAGGGTGGGTTGGAACAACAATTAAAACCCTCAATGCCTTCAGACCTGATAAATATTTTTACTGCCTTCGCTGAAGAACAGGTCCAGCGCACAGTAGTAATAACCACCGTGAACCCCCATAGGTTGTGCAATTGAGGAAAAACATTTCAACGCCTTTTCCGCATAGCTGAGATATTCCTTGTTTCCTGGCATATTAGACAGTTTAATGAGATTCATAATATTGATGGAATTGGCTGAAGGGTGCGGGGCATCTTCCACAACTTTGAGTCTTGTGCCTATCACATCCTCCTCGGTGTCAAAAAAACCCCCGTTTTCTTTGTCCCAGAATTTGCCGATGCATGCCTTCATGAATTCATCTGCCATGTTAAGATAAAGGACATCACCTGTAACTTCATGAGCCCCGATTAATGCCCCGACAAGATTTACATAATCGTCAAGAAGGGCGCAA
>Ga0351920_1030_pt1 | contig 34523 bp, 34 predicted proteins | sample BONcelHT113001C8_FD_206854 | JGI IMG/M metagenome (GOLD analysis project Ga0351920, IMG submission 206854) | Enriched cells from coal bed in the Powder River Basin, Montana, United States - BONCAT cells T11 rep2 HSBNCT.T11.300.1.C8 ... | reverse complement strand
CATCAAGCGAAACAAGGTGAGCATCTGGGACATCCCCATCGCGCTTATCACAGACCGGTTCCTCCAGTACGTGGAGATAGCGCTTCTCACGGAAAGGATCAGATCCCTGACGGAGCATTTCAAAAAATTCTCCAAGGACCATAATTCGAGACGGGGACTTCTCGTCCTTGTCGGAAGCAGGAGACGGCTTCTTAACTATCTTAAGGAGAAGAACGTGGACCGGTACAAGAAGGTTGTAGAGAAGCTCGGTCTCAGAAAATAAAGGAATAATAGGACAAATATGGAAGAAAATATCACTATCGAATTCGCGGGTCGACCGTTGACCCTCAGTACGGGGGGTTTGGCCAAGCAGGCCGATGGAAGCGTTTTGGCACGTTACGGGGACACTGTCGTTCTTGTCACCGCCGTCTCGGAAAAAGAGGAAAGGGACAAGGATTTCCTGCCCCTGACCGTGAACTATCAGGAGATGTCGTATGCGGCCGGCAAGTTCCCCGGGGGGTTCTTCAAGAGGGAGGGCCGTCCGACCACCCGGGAGATACTCACATCGCGCCTCATCGACAGGCCGCTGAGACCGCTTTTCCCGAAGAGTTGGCGATGCGAGACCCAGGTGATCTCTACTGTGCTTTCAGCTGACGAGGACAACGATCCCGGCATTCTGAGCCTCGTTGGCGCATCCTGCGCGGTCACCATATCGAATATTCCCTTCGAGGGGCCCTTTGCCGGTGTCAAGGTGGGAAGGATAAACGGTGTTCTCAAGGCCAACCCGACCTTTCCCGAAATGGCCGACAGCGATATCGATATCGTCGTTACGGGAACGCGTGACGCCATCATCATGGTGGAAGGTGAAGCGCATTTTGTGAAAGGCACCGACCTTATCGAGGCGATTGAGTTCGGGCACCAGGCCATGATGCCGCTCATCGAGATTCAGGAGAAGCTTCGCGACAAGGTGGGAAGACCGAAAAGGCAGGTACGGGTTGCCGAAGGCGTGGACGACAGGAAAAAGGAAGTCTGCGGCCTGATCGAGAAAGACCTGATTGAGAGCTTTGCCATTAAGGCCAAACTTGAAAGGTACGAGCGGCAGGATCAGATCCTCAAGGACCTGATAGCCCGTTATCCCGAAGAGGAAGCGAAAGCCTATGTCAAGGCGTATGAAGACGTGACACGGGATCTCATGCGCAACCAACTCCTGTCTACGGGCAAGCGGATCGACGGCAGGGCAAGCGACCAGATCAGGCCCATTTCCTGCATCGTCGGCGCCCTTCCCAGAACGCATGGCTCGGCGGTGTTCACGCGCGGGGAGACGCAGGCGATGGCGGTGACCACCTTCGGGACCTCCGATGACGAGCAGAAGATCGAATCGCTTCATGAAGGCGAGACGTACAAGACCTTCCTTCTGCACTATAATTTCACGCCCTTTTCGGTGGGTGAGGCCTCCATGCTGCGCGGGCCCACACGGCGGGAGATCGGCCACGGCAATCTCGCCGAGCGCGCACTGACCCCGATCCTGCCCGAAAGGGAGGCATTCCCCTACACCATCAGGATCGTTTCGGAGATCCTCGAGTCGAACGGTTCCTCTTCGATGGCAACGGTCTGCGGCGGCTGCCTGTCGCTCATGGATGCGGGCGTGCCCATCAAGGAACCTGTCGCCGGAATAGCCATGGGCCTTGTGAAGGAAGGCGATCAGGAGATCATCCTCAGCGATATTCTCGGTGACGAGGACCACCTCGGTGACATGGATTTCAAGATAGCCGGCACGCGTGAAGGCGTCACGGCTATTCAGATGGATATCAAGATAAAGGGGATATCCAGAGAGACGATGCAGAAGGCGGTCGTCCAGGGCCAGCAGGGGGTCGCCCACATCCTCGACATCATGGCGCAGACCATCGAAAAGCCGAGGGAGAGCCTTTCGCCCTATGCCCCGAGGATCTATACGATGACCATCAAACCTGATAAGATACGGGAAGTCATCGGCCCGGGCGGAAAGGTCATACGGAGCATCATCGAGAGAACGGGCGTCAAGATAGACATCGACGATTCGGGGACTGTCAATATCGTCTCCGTGGACGAAGAGTCCGCGAATGCGGCCATCGAGATCGTAAACTCCATCGTGAAGGAAGTCGAAGTGGGCACCATATACGAGGGCACGGTGCGCAGGGTGCTCGATGCCGGCGTCATCGTGGAACTCGGGCCCAATCTGGACGGTTTCTGCCACGTTAGCCAGCTCGACGACAAGTTCGTCAAGAAGGCCTCCGACGTGGCAAAGGAAGGCGACGAAATGACCGTAAAGGTCATCGGCGTGGAGGACAACGGAAGAATAAAGCTGTCGAGAAAGGCTGTTCTCAAGGACCAGAAGGGACAGCAGTAATTAGATGTACAAAAAGACCGTACTCGATAACGGTATCACCGTCGTTACAGAATCCATCGCCTACTATTCGACGGTTTCGATAGGTATATGGTGGAAGGCGGGGAGCCGTTACGAGACGGCCGGCAACAACGGCATATCTCATTTTATCGAACACATGCTCTTCAAGGGAACGGCGGGGCGCACGGCGTACGATATCGCACGCGAATTCGACGCCATCGGCGGCTCCATCAATGCCTTCACCGGCAGGGAATACACCTGTCTCTATGCGCGCGTTCTGCGCAAAGACCTGAATCTCGCATTGGATATCATCTACGACATGGTCCGAAACTCGCTCTTCAGTTCTGAGGATATCGAGAAGGAGCGCTATGTCATCTCTCAGGAGATCAAGATGATCGAAGACAATCCCGAGGAGTACATCTACGACATGTTCAATGCCTCCTATTATAAGGAGCATGCCCTCGGGATGCCCATACTCGGCACGGAAAAAACGGTGGATGGTCTGGCAGGAGATCAACTGACGGACTATTTCAAGGATTCCTACGGGCCGGAGAACACCATCATAACGATCAGCGGCAGGATAAACCACGAGGCCTGCGTGGAGGACATACGACGGCGCTTTTCAGGGATCTCGCCGGGAAGAGCCGAAGCGAATGCCCTTGTCACTCCCTATCCGACCATGGGGGTCGACATCTACGAAAAGGATCTGGAGCATGTATATCTGTGCATCGGTACCGACGGGGTAAGCCAGGTGGACAGGCGCAGGTACATACTCTATGTGCTCAACGCTATAATGGGCGGCAGCATGAGTTCCCACCTTTTCCAGGAGATCAGGGAACAGAGGGGTCTCGTCTATAACATTTATTCCTATGTCAACTGCTACCACGATGCGGGCACATTCGGCATATCGACGTCGACGTCCCGGGAATCCATTGCAGAGGTTCTTACCCTTATCAAGAGGGAGATAGCCCGTATTCGCGACCAGGGGATAACCGACGCCGAGCTTTCCTTTTCCAAGGAGCACATAAAGGGCAACCTCTTCATTGCCCTCGAGGGTTCCGAGACACGGATGGGACGGCTCGCGAAGAACGAGATATATTTCGGGTCCTACATCCCCCTCAAGGAGACCCTGCGGGAGATCGACAGGATCAGGAAGAAGGACGTGGCCGACATAGCGAAAGAGATCTTCGGCGGCCCGAAGGAGATATCTCTTACCGTGCTCGGCAATGTCGACCGCGAGAAGATTGAGAAGGTATGGAGAGAATAGACGTTCTTATAAAGACGCTTGACGGTGCCACGGTCCCCGTCTACGCGACGGATTATTCCTCGGGGGTCGACCTGTGCGCTTTTGTAGAGGAGTCCGTCGTGCTTGACCCCATGGAGCGTGCCCTTGTTCCCACGGGCATTTTTATCGGTATACCCGAGGGCTTCGAGGCGGAGGTCAGACCCCGCAGCGGCATTGCCCACAAGCACGGAGTAACGGTGCTCAACACCCCGGGTACCATCGATTCCGATTACCGGGGGGAGGTCAAGGTGATCCTCATCAATCTCGGCAAAGAGCCTTTCACGATCAGCAAGGGGGACCGCATCGCGCAGATGGTCTTCAAAAGGCTGGCCAGGGTGGATTTCCGGCCTGTTGCGAATCTCGCCGACACATGCCGCGGCGAGGGAGGATTTGGTTCCACAGGGGTATAGGGGAGATATAACGGGTGGAACGTCTCTACCACCATCTTGACAGCTTTATCCGCCACCTTGTCTCTGAGCGCGGCTCATCGCCCCATACCGTCGAGGCTTACAACCGCGACATCCTGGCATTCATAAAGTATCTTGAAGAGATAGCCTGCGCCGAGCCAGAAAGGTGCCATGTCGAGTCCTTCATGGGCCACCTGCGCGACAGGGGAAGGTCAACGCGGAGCATCGTCAGGGGCATCTCCGCCCTGAGGGGTTTTTTCAATTACCTTCTCCTCGACGGCAGGATAAAAGCGAGCCCCCTCGAGGATGTGGATACGCCGAGATTCCGGTCGCCTATCCCGAGGGTGCTCAGCGAAGACGAGATGGGCGAACTCATCCGTCTGCCCGAGGGGCAGAAGATGGCCCTGAGGGACAGGACGATCCTAGAGCTTCTTTATGCGACGGGCCTTCGGGTCTCGGAGCTTGTCAGGCTCAAGAAGGGCGATGTCAATCTCGACGGAGGTTTTGTTGTTGCCATGGGGAAGCGTTCCAAGGAACGGGTCGTGCCGCTGGGCTCATATTCCCGGGACGCCGTAAAGGACTATCTGGATACGGAGAAGCCCCCGGGGCAGTATCTTTTTCCGAACCGCCGTGGAGGTATGATAACCCGCCAGGCCGTCTGGAAGATCATAAGGAAGTATGGCCTCAAGCTGCACAGGGGCCGCGTGTCGCCGCACACGATACGGCACACATTTGCCACGCACCTCCTGGAGGGCGGGGCGGACCTGCGGTCGGTCCAGATCCTTTTGGGACATGAGGACATATCGACAACGCAGATATACACCCATGTGGACTCGAAACGCCTGAAAGAGATCCATAAAAAACACCACCCGAGGGGTTGATGAAGGTTATCACGTCCCATGTGAATGCAGATTTCGACTCCCTCTCGTCGATGGTGGCGGCAAAGAAGCTCTATCCCGACGCGACCCTTGTCTTCCCGGGGTCCCAGGAGAAGACGCTTCGCGATTTCCTCATCCACTCGACGCTCTATCTCTTCGATATCGTTAAGCTCAAGAAGATAGACCATCAATCCGTAGACACCCTCATTCTCGTCGATACGCGGGACAGGACACGCATCGGCGACTTTGCAAAGGTGACGGAGAACCCGAAGGTGAAGATACACGTATATGACCATCACCCCGATTCGGAAGGTGACGTCAAGGCGGATCTACAGATAGTCAGGAGCGTCGGGGCCACGGTGACCATCCTTATCTCCATCATCAGGGAGCGGGGGATTGCGCTCACACCCGAGGAGGCGACGATAATGATGCTCGGCATCTACGAGGAGACGGGCAGCTTCAGGTTCTCCTCGACGACCGTCGAGGACTTTGAGGCGGCATCCTATCTCCTTTCGCAGGGAGCCAACATAAACCTGGTCTCAGACATGCTCGTCCGCGAGCTAACCCCGGAACAGGTCTTCCTTCTCAATGACATCATTAAAAACGCGACGGTCTACAACGTAAACGGCATCGATATCGTCATCACCGAAGGGAGCACCGAACATTACGTGGGGGATCTCGCCGTCATCGTTCACAAGTACAGGGATATGGAGAACGTCAACGCCGTATTCGCTCTTTTCAGGATGGAGGACCGTATTCACATCATCGGGCGCAGCAGGATACCCGAGGTCGATTCGGGATATATCATGTCCCTTCTCGGCGGCGGCGGCCACAAGGTCGCCGCATCGTCCACGGTGAAGGAGATGACCCTTCCCGAGGCGAAGGATAGGCTCGTCGAGATCCTTCGCAACAGCGTGAAACCGCTCTGGAAAGCAAAAGACATCATGTTCTTTCCCGTTAAGTCCGTCGATTCCCAAAGCGCCATAGGCGAGGCGCTGAGCGTTCTCACGAAGTACAACATCAATGCCATGCCGGTGCTCTCGAAGGGAAGGGTGTCGGGTGTCATCACGCGGCAGGTGGCGGCGAAGGCGCTTTTTCACAAACTGGAGAAACAGCCTGTCGATGACTACATGTTTACCGAGTTCCAGATGGTAAGCCCCGAAGATTCCATCGAGGCGGTGAAGGAAAAGATCATCGGCGGCAACCAGCGTTTCCTTCCGGTGGTGGAGAACGATGAACTCAAGGGGGCCATCACCAGGACGGACCTCCTGAGGGTCCTCGAGGACGAAATTGCCAAGACCGTCCTCGAAAAGCTCGAGTTCCACGACAAGTACGTGCAGCGCAAGAATGTCCGCAAACTGATGGAGGAGCGGCTGGACGAAAAGACGACGGAAAAGCTCGCGGACATGGGAAAGCTTGCCGACGAGATGGGCTTCCATGCATACCTCGTGGGAGGTTTTGTCCGGGACCTTTTTCTTCGCAACGAGAACAACGATATCGACATCGTTATCGAGGGCGACGGCATCGCTTTTGCCGAGGCCATGGTCGGGAGATTCAAGGCCAGGATGCGCTCCCACAGGGAATTCTCCACGGCAAAGATACTGTTTCCCGACGGTTTCAAGATCGACATCGCAACGGCCCGCCTAGAGTATTACAGGGCACCCGCCGCGTTGCCCACCGTGGAACACGGGTCGTTGAAGCTGGACCTTCGCCGCCGTGATTTCACCATCAATACCCTTGCCATATCCCTCAACAAGAATACCTTCGGCGAACTCGTGGATTTTTTCAGCGCCCAGAGGGACATCAAGGAGAAGACAATCCGCGTTCTCCACAGCTTGAGCTTTGTCGAGGATCCGACGAGGGTATTCCGCGCCATCCGCTTCGAGAAACGATTCGGGTTCAGGATAGGGAAACAGACCCTGAGCCTCATCAAAAATGCCGTGAAGCTCAATTTCCTCGCGAAAATGCGGGGGAAGCGGATATGGGCGGAACTGGTGCTTATTCTCAAGGAAGAGGCGCCCGAGGGTGTCCTCGCGAGACTCGAGGAACTAGATCTTCTGCGGTTCATCTCGCCTGACATTACCTTTGACAAGGAAAAGGAAAAACTCTTCGCACAGATGCATGGCGTGTATCAATGGCACGAGTTCCTCTACCAGGGGAAGGCCATGGACAAGGTACAGTTCTATATCCTGGCCGTTGTAGACAATATGAAGCTTCCCGACGTTGCGGAATTTGCGGCACGAATGGAGATAAGCGAGCGTTTCAGGAAGCGTGCCGTGGAGAACGTCGAGCATCTGCGGTTGACAATGGCCCGTCTTTCCAAGAGCATGACGGGAATAAGGAAAAGTGAGGTCTACCGTTTGTTGGACGGCCTTTCCCGGGAAGCGATGCTCTTTATCATGGCAAAGACGCGCTCCCAGGAGGTAAAGAAGGCCATTTCGAAGTACATAACACATCATGACTCCCACCGGCCATTTACAACGGGCAACGACCTCAAGAGGCTGGGTGTACCCGAAGGGCCGCTCTACAAGGAGATACTTGAGGATCTCAAGGATGCCAAGATCGACCTCAACCTCAAGACGAAGGAGGCGGAGTCCCATTATCTTGAGACCTATCTTGTTGAAAAGGGGATCCTGACATGAGCCTTCTCATTCCTGCGCTCGAAGTCCAGCTTGAATGCTACGAAGGACCCATGGCGGTCCTCATCACTCTCATCAAGCGAAACAAGGTGAGCATCTGGGACATCCCCATCGCGCTTATCACAGACCGGTTCCTCCAGTACGTGGAGATAGCGAAGGAAATGAATCTCAGGATAGCCGAGGATTTCATCGAGATGGCCTCCCTTCTTCTCTTCATCAAATCGAAGATGCTCCTGCCTTCAAATGGGGCGGGCGATGAGGAAGATCCCCGAGAAGAGCTCGTGGACCGCATCATCGAGTATGAACGCGTCCGGAACATGGCCGTTGCCATCGACGGGCTGCCCATGCTCGAACGCGACGTCTATTGCATAGGAAAAAGTAACCTCGAGAAAGAGGCCGACTTTGACCTTCTGTGCCTGTGCAATCTCTATTTCGATCTCATCAGCGTCAGGGAAGAGCCCTTTTTTCTGGTGCGCGAGGTCAGGCCGACCCTCGAGGAAAAGATCGCGGCCTTGAAGGATCTGCTGAGGTCCGAAGGGTTCTTCGAATGGGATATCGTCACCGAGGAAGACAGGAACGAACGCGTCGCCACCATCCTTGGAATGTTGGAATTGGCCAAGATACGGCTGGCGACACTGACACAGCGGCGTCCTTTTGGTAAAATTATAATGAAGACGAGGGATGCGACGGTGCTCGCGGAAACGTAAGCCGCAAAGGCCCCTCCGAAGATACGGAGAGGCCGGGCCCTTTCAAGGTTGAGTATAAGGAGGAAGAAAATGGCCGGTCGCACTGGCAGGAAGATACTACTCATTGTTACCATAGTAATAGCGGCGGTGATATTTGTCGTCACCTTCCTGCCGGGCATGTTCAGGGGCGCAGGGGGCGGGAAGATCGGTGTCGTCGAAATCGAAGGAACGATCTCCGATCTCAAGGATGTCATGGCGGATGTGGTCAGGTTCAAAGAGGATGAAGCAATCCGCGGTGTCATAGTACGGATAAACTCTCCCGGCGGGGCCGTGGGCCCCACGCAGGAAGTGGCGAGTGAGATCAGGAAGCTTAAGGCCGTCAAGAAGGTTTACGTCTCCATGGGGTCCGTGTGTGCCTCGGGGGGCTACTACATCGCCTCCGTGGGTGAGAAGCTCTACGCCAGCCCGTCCACGATTACCGGCTCCGTCGGCGTCATCATGCAGCAGACTGTCGTGGAAGAGTTGATGAAGAAGATCGGTGTCCAGAGCAACACCCTCAAGGCGGGATCCATGAAGGATGTGGGAAGTCCCTTCAGAAAGATGACCGACAGCGAGCGGCAGTACCTCCAGGATATCATCGACAGCATCCATGAACAGTTCATCAAGGATGTGGCCGCGGGACGGAAGATGCCCCTCGATAAGGCGCGGACTCTCTCCGACGGCAGGATATACACCGGCCTTCAGGCAAAGGAGACCGGCCTTATAGACTCAATAGGCACATTCTACGACGTCGTCGACGAGATGAAGAAAGCCGTCGGCATCAAGGGTAAACCGGAACTCGTCTACGGCAAGAGACCCTTCGCCCCCCTGAGATGGCTCTTCTCCTCCATGGTGCAGGAAATGCTGACCCGGGAACAATCGGAGCCTTTCCAGTACAGGTACAAACCCTGAAGAAGGCTTGAATCGCTTGAATCGCTTGAGTGGCTTGAGGGCTGAAGAAACAACCCCTTCATCTTGCCGGCCACCGGAATGACGGCGAGTTGCGGTTTTTTTGTCTTGACTCTCAAGAGATTCAAGCCGTTGAAGCGGTCTTTCTCTTCCCCCTGTTGACAATTCACTTCCAATCCGGCTATATTACGCTAGTTATAGAACTATACAACGCGCGATAAAGGGGGTAGACTTCTTGGATATTTATGAAAAACTTAAGGATGAACTCAGGCGGCTCACCGGGGACTCAATGGATGAGCGGGTCAGCGTGGTTTCGGCGCGTGTCCTTTCGCCGAAAGAGGCCATAGGGGAGACGGGACGCGATGACTATCCTCTTCTCAAGGGCAAAGAGGCCATGATCGAGGCTATGTTCAAAGGGGTGAAGGGCCACGCCTTTACGGATATGCCCGGCGCCTTCGAGGGTGTCATTCGTGACGTCATCGCCCTGCCTCTCGAGAACAACTTCGAGCGCGCTGTTTTTATCGCCACGCTCAATGCCATTATGCGCGAAGCGGGACTGATCACGGGTACGGTCCATTGCAGGGACGATGAACCGGCCCGATGCGCCCGTGAGCTTGTCGGGTATGTGAGGGAGAAGTTCGGCAGTCCCCGAATCGCCTTCGTCGGTTTTCAGCCTGCGATGATAGAACGCCTCGCCGAAATATTCGAGATTCGTGTACTCGACCTCGACGAGGACAACATAGGGAAGAAAAAATTCGGTGTCGTCATCGAGGGGCCGGCCGCGACGGAGGATGTTCTCGCCTGGGGCGATGTCATTCTGGCTACGGGTTCCACCTGCGTCAATGGCAGCATTACCCGTTTCATCGGACAGAAACCAGTGGTCTTTTTCGGGGTCTCGGGGGCCGGGATCACGAAGGTTTTAGGTTTTGAACGCTATTGTCGATATCCTCATTGATCTTAAGGGAGGTTTCTTATGCGCAGGATGTCTGTCGTGTTCACCGTTGTTACCGTCCTTTGCCTCTGTGTGGCAGATCACGTCAGGGCCGCTGAACCGCTCATGGTGTTTTGCGGCGCCGCCTTCAAGAAGCCCATGGAAGAGGTTGCAGGTTTGTACCAGAAGAAGACGGGTACGAGCCTGAATGTGATGTACGCCGGGACGGGGACCCTCTTCAGCCAGATCCTCCTGTCAAAGCAGGGTGACGTCTTTGTTGTGCCTTCTCCCGATATCATGGAGCGGGCAAGAAAAAAAAATGTGATAGACGGTTCCTCGGTCAAGAGTATTGCCTATGTGGTTCCCTGTATCAATGTGCAGGTGGGCAACCCCATGAAGATCAGAGGGCTGAAGGACCTGGCGCGTCCGGGACTGAGAGTCGGGATAGCGAATCCCGAGATAGTCTATATCGGGGCCATTGCCGTGGAGATCGTCGATAAGCAACTCTCCGCCGATGAAAAGGCATCCTTTCGGAAGAATGTGGTCACATATGCCGAGGACTTCAACAAGCTCGCCACGATGCTTGTTCTCAAACAGGTGGATGCCGTGATAGGAATGCATTTCCTTGAAGGATGGTATCCGGACAAGGTGACGACGGTGAAGATGAACGCCGCGGAAGTATCGAGGATCGGTTCGGCGCAGGCGGCGGTTATCTCCTACACATCGAGAAGGGCCGATGCCGCCAGGTTCATCGATTTTCTCTCCTCCGTGGATGTGCAGCCCGTATTACGCAAATACCATTACTTCGCCACCCCGCAGGAGGCCTTTTCCTGGGTCGGTGCGAAAAAGCCTATCGGGGGAGAATTCTCCGTTGCCGGGGATTGGGTAAAGAAATGAGTTTCAAGAGACTTTCCATCTCTATCAGTTTTGCTGTTTTCGCCCTCTACGGGGGACTCATCCTCTCACTCCTGTATTACTATGACGGGGCGATGTTCCTCGAGACTTTGGGTTCGGCGCGGACCCTCTTTTCCATTCGCCTGAGCCTTTTCACGGCCACGGTTTCCACGATTATCGCCGTTGTCGTCGCCATTCCCTCGGCCTATGCATTGTCGCGGTTCCGGTTTTTTGGGAGGCAGCTCATCGATACGATCCTGGAACTTCCCATGATCGTATCGCCCGTCGCCCTGGGCGCCGTTATTCTCGTCTTTTTCAATACGCCTGCGGGCTCCTTCATTCAGGATCATGGGGTCAGGTTCATCTTTACCATCTACGGCATCTTTCTTGCTCAGTTCATCACCACCGTCGGGATCGCCATCCGCCTTATCAAGGCCGCAATGGACGAGATTCCGGTAAGGTACGAAGAAGTGGCGCGCACTCTCGGGGCTTCTCCCAGCAAGGCATTCCTGACAGTGACACTTCCCCTGTGCAAAAGAGGCATCATAGCTTCCTCGATCCTGACCTGGGCCAAGGCACTCGGCGAATTCGGCGCCACCATCACCATTGCAGGGTCAATGGCAATGAAGACGGAGACCATACCGGTGGCGATCTTTATGCGACTCGCCAGCGCCGACATAGAGGGCACGGTTGTCCTTGTCCTCATGCTCATCGGGATGGGGATGGGGATACTCTACGGAGTAAGAGTGTTGACGGGGAAGGCCTTGCCGGTTTAGAGTGTAACCTTGACCGGATAGGACGCGCCATTGTGCCGAAGATCGATCTCAGGAATATAACAGGACAGGCTCTCAAGGACGTCTCTCTCAGTATTGAGGACAAGGAGATACTCGCCCTTGTCGGGCCGAACGGAGCGGGAAAGACGACCCTCCTTAACGTCGTGGCCGGTCTCATCGGGTACCGGGGAGAGGTACTTTTCGACGGCGTTGCCATGGACCGCGTCCCGCCGCACAAAAGAGGAGTCGGCTATCTCTTCCAGGACCTTGCGCTCTTTCCCCACCTGAGCGTTGCCGGAAATATCGGCTATGGGCTCAGGGTCCGCCGGTTTCCCCGGGACGTCATCGACAGGCGGGTAGAGGAACTGATGGAGGCTCTCCATGTAGGGAAACTGAGGGACCGCTTTCCCTACAACCTGAGCGGAGGGGAAAAGCAGCGCGTTGCCATAGCCCGCGCCATAGCCCCCTTCCAGAAGATACTTCTCCTCGATGAACCGACGGCGAATTTGGACGCCCAGACGGCAAAGTATTTCCGGTCCGAGCTTTCCGTTTTCCTGAGAAGGCTCGAGATAACAACCATCTTCGTCATTCATGACCTTCTGGGCGCCGAGGAAATGGCCGACAGGATAGCCATCATGCACCAGGGCAGCATCGAGCAGGTCTCAAAGCCGGGCGACATCCTTTTCCATCCCAGGACCCACGTTGTTTCCGAATTCATCGGCATGCCGAATATCCTCGACGTCGACGAGTGCACCGTGCTCTCCACGGGGCTCGTGGAGGTGCGTTCGGCAAGCCTTCGCCTGGTCCTTCCCTACGAGGGGACAACGATCAGGAAGCTTGCCATATCCCCCCACGACATCTACATCTCCGATACCAAGCCGCCGGGCCCCGCTCTTAATCGCTACAAGGGAACCATACGAGAGATCATCCCCTTGAGGACCCTTGTCCGTGTCAAGGTGCTCGTGGACGGAACGGAACTCCTCGCCGAGCTTTCCAGGGAAACTTTCGATGAGATGAAACTTGCCGCGGGAAGTACCGTCCATCTCATCGTCAAGCTGAGGCGTCTGAGATACTTCGAAGTGTAGGATCCGGCAGGGAGCTTCAAAGCCCACGTGTTTAATTGTTCAGCCGGAAAGCATCCGAGTTCCTGGACCGTCTTCCCCCAACGTCCTTCATCTTTGCTCTTTATGTTCGGGCTGACGTGTATTCCGTTCCGTTGGCAAGCACCGCAATGCCGGTTTCATCGAAGCGAAGGGATATGTCGTTCCCTTGCTGCCGCTCAAAAAGGGCCGCGTACCTGGAGACTATACCCTCAGGATTTGCGCTCGCCCTGTATTCCTTCTGAAAACTCAGCGATTCCGTGATGCCGACAGCGTGACTGCTTATCGCGGCAAGGGTTCTGATACCGTTTTTGATCGTTTCATCCCCGTTAATCGCCTGTTCAACGGCAGCTTTGTCGCTTCCGACTCCCTTGACGGTGATATCCATGGTCCGCTCGTCGACATCGATCTCAAAGGACTGTGTCGAAGATATCTGTTTCTTCGCGAGCAGGGCGGCTATATCACGTGCAAGGGTAGTCGAGAGCTCCTGTACGTTCGCGGCGGTGGGGAGCAGCAATTCATTCGCGGCGAGGAGCTTCCCTTTGTTCGATAATGAGAGCGTATCGGGCCCGGCTTTGCCTGTAGTCGACGCCCGGGAGGTCTCTTGTGTCGTCCCCGCGTCCCCGGAGTCCACCGGGCGCAGGACCCTGCCGGCAAGAGACAGAAGGGCCCGTGCTCCATAACCCTGTGCAATTGAACCGATCATCGTTGCCTCCTTTTTGCGTTCTCCATCACAGCAAGTAAAGAGCAAATTCGGTGCCGCGGGTGGAGTCCTGTCGGTATACCGTTGCATTTCGGGGCACGCCGGACAAATGACGAGGTTCATCGTCCGTTCCCAGGCGCCACAGGTGGGAAAAGAATTCCCCGGTGGGAAAATGATGCCTGGCGGAGGGGCGTCTTGCGGTACTCTATTTCATCAGAAAGAGGGGCCCCCGGCGGTCGGCCAGATGTATGCACGGGGCCCCTCTTTCGGTTACGTGCGATCACCCGGCTTTATCTCCTCAGGCATAGAAGGAAGAGCCGGTAGTCTGTGAGGCCTGTGTGTAGCTGGTATAGGAAGTGCTGCTGGCCTGTTGATATGCATTCAGCGCCGCGCCGAGCATCTCCATCAGGTCACTGATGGAAGCATCGCTTTCGTCACCGGAAGCAGAAGAGAGGATGCTCTCAACGGTGTTCATCGCTGTGGTGAACTCGGTTTCGTTTATCGTGCCGTCGCCGTTCGTGTGAAGCCGGGAAAGAATATCCTTTGCATCGGGGCCGTCCTTGGGTCCCATGGCCGCCATCTGCGCCAGTTCGTCTTCGTCGATGACACCGTCTTCATTTTCGTCTGCCTGGCTGAAGAGCTGGGATATAAAGTCTTCCGTCGACATCGCGGTGACGCCTGACATTCCGCCGGGAGGCCCGGACTGCGCCGCGTTGAACTCGCTCTCACTTAAGGCTCCGTCACCATCGGTGTCAAATTGAGTAAGGATGTCCTCCACACCCGGTCCACCCTGGGGGCCGTTTGCCACCATCGCCGACAGTTCGTCCGCGCCGTGCTTCCCATCGCTGTTCGTGTCGATCTTGCTGAACATCTGCTGGCGCATCTCACGCATCGCCGTCATGCTGTTCATGCTGTCAATGGAACTTATCATGTTTGCCTCCTTTTGCTTTTTCAGGCCGGCCGCCTGACCGATATACTGCAATCAACATACTGGTATTCGCCGGGGAACGTGAAGAGATGTGTAATCCATGTAAAGAATTGTGAAGGGGCGGAAAAGAAGTTCATTCCCCGAGGCGAAGTGATGTACATTATTAGAAATGACCCGCCTGTGTATTCGGTGGTGATATGGTGTGCGACGATGGAACGGATACTTACGATCGACGACGATGTGACCCTGTGCGACCTGCTTACGGACTACCTTGTCTCCGAGGGGTTCGAGGTTGAGAGCGCCCATGATGGCGAGACGGGTCTGGAGGCGGCCCGTGAGGGCAGATATGACCTCATTGTTCTTGATGTGATGCTTCCCAGGATAAACGGTTTCGAGGTCCTGCGTCACTTGAGGAACGGGTCTAACACGCCGGTCATTATGCTTACAGCCCGTGGTGAGACCATCGACAGGATCGTGGGGCTGGAGATCGGGGCCGACGACTATCTCGCCAAGCCTTTCAACCCCAGGGAGCTGGTCGCCCGCATCCGCTCTGTGCTGAGGCGTATCCAGCACGAACAGACAGGGGAACAGACCTTGGCGGAGCCTGAGACGCTGAGAGTGGGTGATATGGAGATGCACATAGCGATGCGTCTTGTGCGTCGCCGCGGCGACCCCGTCAACCTCACTGCAATGGAATTCAGCCTCCTTGAGGTTTTGCTCCGTAATGCGGGGCGTTTTGTCTCGAGGGAGGAATTGATACGCTCCGTTCTGGGACGGTCACCATATCCTTATGACCGCAGCATCGACGTCCATGTGAGCAGGCTCAGAAAAAAGCTCGGTCACGAAGTTGATGGAACGGAGCGCATCAAGACCATACGAAACGTCGGATACCTCTACGCACTGACGACTCCCGCTCCGGGTGGCTATTCAGGGGTTCGGATTCGATCGGAGTGATGCTTGCCTGCCCGCGGGATCTTCCTCAAGATATACCTCTGTTTCTGGCTTTCGTCGCTTCTTGTCATAGCGGCCCAGATAGGTCTCGATTGGCTGAACCGTACGGGGCCCTTCGGAAGCGGTCCTCCGGACGAAACCCATTTGAAGCGTACCGTGGGACCTGTTCTTGTACTCTATGGCCACTCGGCGATAGGGCAAAGCAGGTCGGGCAATCACGAGGAAATGGATCGATCGGCGCAGAGACTGAAGAGTCTGTCGGGGATCGATGCATATGTTGTCGATCCGTCGGGTGCAGCCCTGGACGGACGATCGTTACCATCGAATGTAGAGGGCATTGCAGAGGCGGCAAGACAGGCGGGAAGGGAGAAGTTTTCTTCTTCGAAAACGCGCGTACTTTTTGCGCTGCCCCTTTGCGGAGAGGACGGCAAGGTCTACACCGTGGTAGGGAATATTCCCCGAAACCTGTTCGCACCGTCTCTCCGTCCGGGCCACGGTTCCCCTCCTCCGGCCCGCGGCCCGCCACCTCATGTGATCTTCGGCCCTGGTCTCTTTCCTCCTCCGGGCAAGCCCTTTTCGCTCTTCAGGCTTTTTATCACGCTTCTTGTCTCGGGCGGTGTGTGCTATCTGCTCGCCCGGTACCTGACGTTGCCCATCGTCAAGCTTGGGGAGGCGGCACGGAGGTTCGCCGATGGCAAGCTTTTCGCGAGAGTGGAGAGAAAAAGGGTCCTGTGGAAGGACGAGCTTTCGGACCTGGCCGGAGATTTTAACACCATGGCCGGGCATATCGAATCTCTCGTGACCCAGCAGCGCAGGCTGATACGGGATGTCTCCCACGAACTGCGCTCCCCCCTCGCACGGTTGACGATAGCCGTCGAACTCTTGAGGCGTCAGGACAGCGCGTCCGCCCCTGCAACCCTGGACAGGATCGAGAAAGAGGCAATGGCCCTTAACGAAATGATCGGACAGGTCCTTGAGCTCACCCGTGTTGAAAGCAACATTTCATCCATGGAGATGGTTCCCGTGGACCTCGTCTTACTCCTCGGAGAGATCGTTGATGACGCCAGCTTTGAGGCCAATGTCCTGGGTCGCGGTGTACGTTTTCCTGACTGTGAGCCCTGCGTCGTATCGGGCAACGAAGAGTGGCTGCGCAGGGGCATCGAAAACGTCATACGCAATGCCATACGCTATACCCCGGATGACACGGCGGTTGAAGTGTGTCTCACCAGGCACAGCGAAGGGGGGACGGAATATGCCCGGATACGTGTTCGGGACCATGGCTTCGGTGTGCCGGAACCTGACCTTCCGCACCTTTTTCGCCCCTTCTACCGCGTATCCACGGCGCGAGAGAGACAAACCGGCGGCACGGGACTCGGGCTTGCCATCACGTGGAGCGCCGTGGTTCTCCACAGGGGTTCCGTAACTGCCCAAAACGCCCCCGGTGGCGGGCTCGTTGTCAACATCGAACTGCCCATGGACGACTGCGTGAGGCCGGGAACGATCTGAACCGCTTGAACCGTTAGAACCGTTAAAGCCGTTAGAACCGTTGGAACCGTTAGAACCGTTAAAGCCGTTAGAACCGTTGGAACCGTTGGAACCGTTAGAACCGTTGGAACCGTTGGAACCGTTAAAGCTGTTGGGACTGTTGGGACTGTTTGAGCGTTGGAGTGGTTCCTTCTTTGTCGTCATCCCGGACTTGATCCGGGATCCAGGGGTTTTTCTATTCCCGTCTGCGCGATAGTGACGGATGAAGATGGGCGCGTACGGTGACTGATCTCAGCCGTTGACGTACCATCGCCCCGTCGGACTGCTCCCGTCATTGCCTCTTGTAATCCATGACGTTCGGCGTTTTCTTAAGCCCTTCGATGAAGCGGTCGGCATCCTTGTCAGGAATGTCGTATTCATAGACATCCCGGGAGAAATTGTCCCCATCCCTTATCTCTCTTTCGACATACCCGTAGCAATCGATCCTCGCACCGTTCGCATTGAGCTTGTCGGCGGGGAGCTCGAAGGGTTCTCCCTCGCGGTTGAGCGCATTCCTGTAAATGACTCTGAATATGGCCATCTGACCCTCCCTGTTCCGTATGTTCTCCCTGCCGGCCCTATGGCAGCTCGCCAAGGAGAACGACGACCTGTGAAATGAAGGTCGCTGTCTGCTCCATGTATCCCCCGACGCCTGGCGGCGTGGCGGTGTCGCTGGCTGTCCTCTTGACGCTATCGCTGACTGCCTGAAGCGCCGGAACCTGTGACTTCAGCGCTCCTGCGGCCCCCGTGAAAAGAGCATCGTCGCTGATGGACAGCACCTCTGCCAGCTGGGTGCGGAAATTGTCGAGGGATGCAAGCTCGGTGCGGATCTCTTTGACGACTTGAGGATCATACCCGCCACTGGCATCAACGGCCCTGTTGAGATAATCCTCCGCGAGCTGAATAGCGTCGGCGATACCGGACAGGATCACTGCGGGACTGCGGTCGCTTCTCGTCCTTGATCCAGCAAACATACTCTCCCTCCTTTTCCGAAATGATCACTGCGCTTCCTATCCTTCTATATTAATCCCCCGTCTCTTCTATTTCAAGACGAGCCCGTTATGGAGCTGTGCTCCTCCCTCTTTATCCGTCTCTCCCCCGCAGCCCGCCCGCATTCCTCATCCGTCATTCCCGCTTTAGACTGGTGTTTTCACTCGCATATGCGACATCCAGGAAATACGAGGGGATAGAAAAACCCCTAGATCCCGGATCAAGTCCGGGATGACGACAAAGAAGGAGCCACTCCAACGCTCAAACAGTCCCAACAGTTCTAACGGCTTTAACGGTTCCAACGGTTCTAACGGCTTTAACGGTTCCAACGGTTCCAACGGTTCTAACGGTTCTAACGGTTTAAAGCCTTTTGGACCTCATGATGCCGACAAGAAGCCATACGCCGAGGATGCTGGCGAGAAGAAAACCGCCGAGGCCCAGAACGGGGTAACCGAAGATGGCTGGACCCACCCCCGTCTGGAAGATGAGAGAAGAGCCGATAATGAGCGCCGCTATCACCACGGCGAAACTGATGCGGTTGCTTGACCGGTCGAGTTCATCCGTGAGAAGCTCCAGTCCCCGGTGTTCGAAACGCATCGTCAGCTTCCCTTTTCGTATCATGGAGAGTATCTCGCTCGTGTTTGACGGCAGAACCTTCAGCAAAGCGAGGGCTTCTCCGGATGCCTTTGAAAACTCATGGAGCCGCCTCGTCGGGTCGAACCTTCGGAAAAGGATCCTTCGGGCATAGGGCCGGGCTGCTTCGATGATATTGAAGTCAGGGTCCAGCGTCCTTCCCACGCCCTCACTTATGAGAAGGGCCTTTGCTATCATCGCGAAGTTCGACGGGAGCCTCAGTCGGTACCGGTGGATGACGCTCATGACCTCTCTTACGATCGTTCCGATCTCGAGTCTGCGGAGGGGTACGCCGTAATAGCGATCGAAGAGGTCCCGCACATCACGTTTGAGCCCTCGATAGTCTTCAATATCCCCGACGAGACCGACAGTGCGCATGAGACCGACGAGAGAGTCCACGTCCTTTTCCATAACAGCCACGAATATGTCCGTCATCTGCTCCGAGGTTTCCTCGTCGATGACCCCCGTCATGCCGAAGTCGACAGGCGCGATAACATTGTTGTCGAGAACGAAGATATTGCCGGGGTGGGGGTCGGCATGAAAATAGCGGAGTTCAAATATCTCCTCCAGCGTAAGGTTGGCGCCATTCAAGGCGATGGCTTTTCGGTCAAGCCCGGCGGCGGCAAGACGGTCCAACTCGGATATCTTTATCCCGGCGATGAATTCTATCGTCAGGATTTTCGATGACGTCAGGTCCCAGTACACTTTTGGGATATAGATCGCCGGCGTGCCGGCGAAATGGTCTCTGAAGCGGTCGATACTTCGTCCTTCCCTGACGAAGTCGAGTTCGTGCCTGATTGTTCTGGCAAATTCCTCCACGACCTCCCTTGGCCGGAAATAGCGGCTCTCGGGGATATGCCGCTCGGCGAGGCCTGCGAATTCGCGGAGTATGCGGATGTCGGTTTCGATGATCTCCTCGATGCCGATGCGCTGGATCTTGATCGCAACTTCCTCACCTCCCCGCATCCGTGCCCGATGGACCTGGGCAAGGGAAGCCGCCGCCACCGGCTCCTCCTCGATGGACTCAAAAAGGCCGGAGAGAGGACGCCCCAACTGGGCTTCGATAAGGGTCCGGGCGTCTTCGAAAGGGAAGGGAGGGACGTCGTCCTGGAGCTTCGTCAATTCCCTTATATATTCAGGGGGGAGTATGTCAGGGCGGCTGCTGAGTATCTGGGCCAGTTTGATGAAGGTCGGCCCCAGTTCCTCGAATACGAGGCGCAGCCGAACCGGGGTCGGTGGCCTTTCAGAAGCTTTCTCCCTGATAAAGGCCCTTCTTCTCTTCGTGGCGCTGTATCGGGCCTTCAGTCTGTCAAGGACTTCCGTGAAGCCATGGTGAGCGAGGACAGAGGCGATCTGGCTGTATCGCTTCAGATCCCTGTATGTCTCACGAGGGCGAAAGAAAGGCACCTGCTAGCCTGCATCCTTCTTTTCCGTGAGGGACAGTTTCGCCTCAATCCTTCTCAGTGTTTCGGCAATCTCTTCGAGATCCTTCCTGGTAGGAAGACCCATGTCAGCAATAACCTTCTGCACGGCTCCCGTTACTTTGCGCTGGAATTCCTTCTCCTGTTTGTCCGCCTCCTTGAGCAACGTGTCGACTGTCTTGAATCTCTCCGCGCTCGCTACTTCCCCGCGCTTAATGAGATCGTCGACCATTTCCTCAGCCTTGTCCCTCGTCAGGCTGATGGCGCCAAGCCCCAAAAATACCGCCTTCCGTATGATATCCATAACACCCCCTTCGCTGATAATCCTTCCCCTTGCCCGCCCGATGGAAAGGTTAATTCCTGCCCGCGGGCTGCCTGTCCTTCCGTCGGCGGCTGAGGTTTCTTCAGCATAACACTATAGTAGGTCAGCAATGGCGCTTCTTCAAGATACACGGGACAGCACACATGAATAGGACTCATTCAGAGCGGCCCCCGCGCGAATCAGAAGATCCCGGAACGACCGGAATTTCCGGACAGCGCTGAAGGGGACCCCGTTAAGAATTTCCCTTTCCTTCCTGCTCGAGGTCATTGGATACCCCTTTTATGTTAACTTTTTGTCTCGGGCATACAGGAAAGGGTATAATGGAGATCATCCGAGCGGTGTGTATTCGACTGTCCGGAACGAGGAGGAGATAATATGAGGTGTGAAACGGGAAGCGCAGGAAGGGTTAGGTAGGGATTCACGAAGATGAATACATTGATGGATTTTTCGATCTCCTGTGCATATCAGGCCAGGTATCCGGGTGTGGCTTTTGGGTTGACCCTCATTTCCGATTGCCGGTCCTTGAGTGACAGTACAGGGTTTGACCAGTACAGGCGCAGTCTCCTGAGAAAAATGAGAAAGCGGGAGACGCTTGCCGGCATCTCTGAGCGCATTGATGCCTACGATCGGTTCTTTCGTGGCTTCGGATGTGAATGCCCCCTGCCCGGACACCTTAAGAGAACCATCAATAGCGGGTTCCCGAGGTACAACCTCATGGTCGATGCCCACTTCATGGCCGAGATGTGCGCCGGTATCCTCGTGGCGGTCACCGATTTTGATCGGATCGAAGGCCGCCTCACGCTCGATATTGCCCGGGGAGGCGAAACGTGTGCCGGAATGGGGGGTCGTCAGTTCACAATGATGGAAGGAGAAATCGTTCTCCGTGATGAAAAGGACATTATTTGCGTCCTTTGTCAGGGGGCGGATGATAAGACGAAAGTGAGGGATGATACGCGCAATGTTCTTTTCTATTCCTACGCCGTTCCCGGTATAGACGGGGTCCATCTGAAGGAAGGACTGGCTGTTGCCGCGGAAACTATGGCCGGATTTGGCGGGGGAAACATAAGGGGCCTCGAGGTATACGTCGAAGAAAGCGAATAAACTCCCCATGCCTGTCCGAATGCAACGGCCGCGGCAATACGCAGCATCCCTCCCGGCATCCAACACTCCATGGGCATCCTGCGATCATTTCTCAGTACGCCGCACATCCGAGGACTCGAGAACTCGAACGTTTCGAGGTAATGCGCAGGCGGACGGAGGAGGAAGAGAAACACAGCGCAAGACTTTCCGCTGCTCTGGAGATGGCCGGGGCGATCTGTCATGAACTGAACCAGCCCCTCCATGTGATCAGCGGCCGCATCCATCTCCTGTCCATGGATAAACTTGATGACGGGGTACGTGAAGGGCTTGTGATAGTGAACGACCAGGTTCACAGGATAGGCGCAATAACAAAGTAACTGATGGGATTGAAAAAGTATTCAAACCGTCACTATATGGGAAGCATCAAGATCACGGATATCAGCGAGGCACCCGAAGGGGATGTGCAATAGCATAAGCTTATCTGAAAAGGCGCTGGAGATGTTGCAGAATGAGGATGTCATGATAATGTTCCTCGACCTTAACCTTCCCGGGATGAGGGGGGGTGGATCCTTGCAGACGGATACGGGAAAGGAACCGCATTGCCATAATCCATGCCCTCATGGGTTGCGTGAACATCGTTGGCCAGATAGAATGCCGCGAGGCCGGCTTTGATGACTTTTTTGTAGAATTTGTCGATATAGATATTCTCCTGAGGGCGGCTGAAAGCGCCCTGGAAAAGATAAGACGATGGAAGGTCGACGAATACGACGTGATCCAGGGCGTGACCGTCAGGAGGCTATCATGAGGCCGATCGCCAGAAGCGCGGGGGTGGCCAGGTTGATGATGACGTTCTTGCCGAGGTAGGGGACGAGGCTTTTCATCTCTTCGGAGTATTTCAGGACGCCCCGGGATGTCTGGACGGCGATGATGGTTGTGGCAAGAGCAAAGAAGACGTGGACGGGGAAGATGCCGAGGGCGTAACCGAGGAAGAGGGGAACGTAGGATGCGGCGAGGAATAATATGTATATCCTCGCGACGTTCTTTCTGCCGAGAAGGATGGGCAGATGGTTTCTCCCCACTGTCTTGTCGGCTTCCATGTCGGGGAACTGGTTGAGAAGAAGCAGGTCGCTGACGAGAAAACCGGGTACCAGGGACGCAAGGAGGGCAGTGTAGGAGTAACTGCCGGTGAGGACGAAATGCGTGCCCAGCACCATGAGGGGACCGAATGCGAGGCCGGGGGCAATGAGGCAGATGATCGGTTTTTTCGTGATCCACTGTGTATAGAAGACAATGAGTGCTATGCCCAGAAGCCCGAGGGGAAGCAGAAGTACGCCGACGGTGAAGACGAAGTACATCCCGATGGCAAAACAGAAAACCAGTGATATGATCCCCGTGGCAAGAGCCGTGCCCGCCTTGTCGGGACGTTCCTGAAGCGCCCCGCTTCCACCGCTGAAGGGGGTTCTCTGTGTCCTGAAATCAAGCCCGCTCTTGAAATCGCAGTACTCGTTGAGTGCATTGACGCTGATGTGGGCGCAGACCGCCCCGACAACGATGAGGATCACGGAAAGAACATCGACCCGGACTCCTGACCACACGGCAGTTGATATCCCTACAAGGATGCACATGGGCGTCAAGATAAGGAACGGCACCTTCATTGGCCCAAGTATATATCTCATTCCTTCTTATCCTCCCAACGCGAATAGGTCTCTAATGATACAGAAACAGCCCTGTTTTTGCAAGAATGGAAACACGGTGCGTCGTCGGGAGGGGACGAATCAACCGTGATGCCCTCAACGAGAGGCTGTTCTGCAGGGGTAGATCCTGACAGCTGCTTTCCCCTCAAAGGAAGTCCCGCCCCCGGTCGTGCCTTTAAGGGTTGCTTGAGTGTCGCCGCATTGAAATTCCGCTGCGCTTGTCCGGAAGAAGCACAGGAGGTCTGCATAGCCGTCGAAGTTGATATCCCAATCCCAGGGGCTGCAGAAGGCCAGGCTTTTCTCGTATCCCGTGTGCCCGAAGGTTAGCGTGTCAAGGTCCGTCGCCTCAAAGGCGTCGAACGTGGTGCTGCTCAGAATTGCCACGGGAATCAGCCCCCAACCTTTGTAGTTGATGAGATTGTTGTTGCTCCACGGCCTGATACCGATAGCCACGGACATGAGACCGGCGGCGGGGATGGCCAGAAAACCGTGGGTGCCCGAGAGGTTGCTGAAATACCCCACGATCGCCCCGCTGTCATTGATGCCATGGGCGACGGTTTCATGGGCTCCGGGGTAGTCGAGGGTGGTCCATGTGGCGCCGTCGAACGAAAATCCGTGTGTTCCCGTTGTATCCGTATACTCGCCGACAATGGTCCCAGTGTTGTTGATCCCCCACGCGACGGTGGATTGCGCACCGGGGAAGGAGAGGAAAGACAGGGTGGAGCCGCTCAGCGAACAGCAGTGGCTGCCGTCAAAGTCCACGCATTGCCCGACAATGGTGCCGCCGTCATTTATGCCGTAGGCATGGAAGACCACTCCGGGGCCAACGGGGTAGTCCAGAAGGGTGTAAGTGGTGCCGCTCAAAGAATAGCCGTAATACCCGCGAAGCCCTTTGGGAACGTCGGGCCTGTAGCCCGAGAACCACCCCACCATGACGCCCGTACCGTTGATGGAATAGAGGTAGCTCTCGTCCGCTGAAGGATAGGGGTCGATATGCGCCCAGATGCCGCCCGTGAGGGAATACCCGAAAGCCACCCCGCCTGGATTGACATAGGTTCCGACGATGACCCCGCTGTCATTGATGCCCGTGGCAAATGTCCACATGGCTCCCGGGTAGTCGAGGCCGGTCCAGATAGTGCCGTTCAGAAAAAAGCCGTGAGGCTCCCAGGCGGAGTCGGAACTTCCGTTATACCATCCGGCGATCACCCCTGAGTTGTTTATGTCCCAGGCCTCTGTATGTGAGGCTCCCGGGTAATCGATGGCTGTATACGTGTAGCCGGAGGCCCTGACGATGCTGCAGTAAACAAGGATAAGTACCACGCAGGCGATTGCTGCCGAAGTTCGTTTCATCTCACGCCTCTTTAAAAAAGGATTCTAACCTGACGTGCCGGATCAGTGCTCACCGCTCTTCGACCAGGTAGTCCATCAATTGCGATGTACGTTGACATGATATCGGAATAGCATCAGCCCTGTCTGTCGCCGAAACAACAATTATTCTATAGCCGTTCTTGCGGGACGGATGTCATCCTTTTCGGCGACACCCTGAAAGGGAGGGGGGTTGCAGGGCTTATAGGACTTGCATAGGACGTATCGGACATATAGGACGTGTGGGATTTGCTGGGGGAGGTCCTGGTTGGATCTATTCTTGGGGTTTTTGCGGGCTTTGGGGGGTGAAGGTGCAGGGTGGTCTAGAGCATGGATTTTAGTTTTTCCATGTCCTCCCATGCTTCCTTGATCTTGCTCTGGCTGCGAAGGAGATAGGAGGGATGGTAGGTGGGCAGAAGGGGGGTTCCCCGGAAGGTTGTCAGCTTTCCGCGAATGCGGGTTATAGGCGCATCCGTTTCAAGAAGAGTGTTGTAGGCGTGGCGTCCCAGGGTGCATATGACGCGGGGGCGGATGATATCGAGTTGTGCCAGGAGATACTCCTTGCAGGCAGCGGCTTCATGGGACTCGGGGTCGCGGTTTGCCGGCGGCCGGCATTTGAGGACATTGCAGATGAAGACGTCGCTTCGCTTCACGCCGATGCGTTCGATGAGCTGGTCAAGGAGCTTCCCCGCCCTGCCGACGAAGGGTCTCCCCTGGTTGTCCTCTTCCTCTCCCGGTGCCTCGCCGACAAAAACGATATCCGCCTTCGGATTGCCTTCCCCGAAAACGACGCTTTTGCGGGTCTCCGCGAGCCCGCACCTTTCGCAGCCCATGACGGTCTTCTTGAGCTCCGCAAGCGTTGGCCCCTTTTTTTCGGCAAAAATGTACTCGTCCACACCCATGTTTTTCAGTGCAATAAGAAATCTCTTGGCATCAAGCATGATAGAAGCCTGAAAAGGGGTTAGGGGTTATGGGTGATGGGTTATGGGAAAGGCAAGAAGACAGGTCCGTTCCTATTACCCATGACCTGTTACCCATCACCTGTATCTCTCCGGTATCGTCGGCACCTTCTTCACCGATTCAAACACATGCGCCGCCTGCAGGATCCTCCCCTCATCGAGGGGCTTGCCGATGATTTGCAGGCCTATGGGAAGGCCTTTTGCATCGAAGCCTCCCGGAATGGATATGCCCGGCAGACCCGCCAGGTTGACGGGTATGGTGAAGATGTCCGACAGATACATGGTCAGAGGGTCTTCGAGGCGTTCCCCGGCCTTGAAGGCCGTCGTCGGGGAGACGGGCGTGACGATGAGGTCGCAGGAGGTGAAAGCCTCATCGAAATCGTGTCTGATGAGGGTGCGTACCTTACCGGCCTTGCGGTAATATGCGTCGTAGTAACCTGAAGAGAGTACGTAGGTGCCGAGGATGATCCTGCGTTTCACTTCCTTGCCGAAACCCTTGAAACGCGTCTTCTTGTACATGTCGATTATGTCTTTGCCTTCCTCACGAAGGCCGTATTTGACGCCGTCGTAGCGTGCCAGGTTCGAGGAGGCCTCGGCGGTGCAGATGATATAATAGGTGGCCACGGCGTGGCGTGTATGGGGAAGCGACACGTCGACGAGTGTGGCTCCCTGGTCCTTCAAGACCTGCAGATTGTCCTCGTAGTTCTTCCTGACGCCCTCTTCCATACCCTCAACGAAATACTCGGCGGGTATGCCGATGCGGAGCCCTTTGATGTCCTTGCCCAGGAACGACTGGTAGTCGGGAACGGGTTCGGGGATGGATGTGGAATCCATGGGGTCGTGTCCTGCGATGACCCCGAGCATGGTGGCACAGTCGCTCACGGTGCGGGAAAAAGGGCCTATCTGGTCAAGGGAAGAGGCGAAGGCTATGAGGCCGTAGCGGGAGACCCTGCCGTAGGTGGGTTTCATGCCGATAACGCCGCAAAGGCTTGCGGGCTGGCGGATGGAACCGCCCGTGTCGGTGCCCAGCGCGGCGACACAGAGCCCCGAGGCAGCCGCGGCGGCGGACCCTCCACTCGATCCGCCGGGGATCCGTGAGGTGTCCCAGGGGTTCGAGGTTGTCTGGAACGCCGAGTTCTCCGTGGATGATCCCATGGCAAACTCATCCATATTGAGCCTGCCAAGGTGGACGAACCCGGCCTCCTTGAGATTCCTGATAACCGTGGCGTCGTAGGGGGGCACGAAGCCTTTGAGGATGTTCGAGGCACAGGTCGTCTCCACGCCCTTTGTACACAGGATGTCCTTCATGCCGAGCGGTATGCCGAGGAGAGGGGCATCTTCACCGCGCGCGATCTTCTCATCCGCCTCAGCCGCCATATCCATAGCGTAATCGTCCGTGGTCCTCAGATAGGCGAGAAGCTCGCCGTTATATTTCCCGATGCGGTCGAGATAATACCCCGTCAACTCCACGGAACTGATCTCCTTTTTCTTCAGCATTTCCCTCAACTGCACTATGGTCAGATTCAGTATATCCACGCCTTATCTCCTGTCAGCGAACCATATCATGGCTGCATATTCTTCCCGAATCCCCGACCTGCATTTGTCCTTTACCCTCAAGCGATTCAAGCGGTCCTCACTCTTCTACTTCTATAATGGGTGGCACCCTGAAGAAGGTGTCGATCCTTGCCGGGGCGTTGTTTACCGATTCCTCTGCGGTGAAGGAATCCTTTTCGACATCGTCCCGCATGATGCATCGGACGGGAACGGGATGGCTCGTGGGTTCCACGCCATTGGTATCGAGCGCATTCAGGGAGTCCATGTACTCCAGAATGCTGTCTATCTGGCGCGTATATGCGTCGACCTCCCCGGGATCAAGATCAAGCCTCGCAAGATGCGCCACATACTCAACGGTCTCTCGTGTTATCTTCATGTCAGTCCTCTTTCAAGTTGCAGGTCGCAGGTCTCAAGTCTCAGGCCAGGAAACCAGAACAAACCTTTGATCGTCTATATCGCTACAAGTACTTTTCCCGAGCTGTCTGAAACCACTTTCTTACGTGTCCCCTGTCAGCCCGTTTCAGTGCTCCCTATCACCTTGGAGCCCGTAGAAATCTGGAACCGGGAACCATCCTATCCACACTCCGCCACGGCCTTGATGATGTCACCGCGGGTGACGATACCGACGACCTTTTCATTCTCGACGATGGGCACCCTGTTGATGTGCTTTTCCACCATGATCCTGGCCACGAGCACCGCCGACTCCGTGGGCGGCACGGTTACCACATCCGTCGTCATTACATCGGCCACTGAGAGTTCGCCCATTGTCCCGTTCTTGAGCCCCTTAAGGATGTCGCTCTGGCATATGATGCCGACAAGCTTGCCTTTGTCGACGACGGGCATCCCCGCAATGTTGAAAAGCTCCAGTTTGTTGAGTATGATGTTCAGCTTTTCCGTCGGATGACAGGTTACCACGTTTTTGTTCATCAGCTCCACAACCTTCATAGATACCCCCTTATACAGCCTCTCCGAAGAGCAGCGTTTCCTGTATGAATTTCTGAAAGGTTTCGACGGCCTTCATGGCCTTGCGCAGTTTTTCCTGCTCATCGGGGCCGAGCATGTCGGGCCGCAGGAAGTTCGAACTCCTGCCTTGCTCGTCACGATAGTTGATCTGGTTGATTATCCGGTAGCGGACAAAAGTGAAATAGGCGTCCGTCAGAGAGCTTTCCATTTCCTTCCTGATGATGTTGCGTTGCCTCAGGATACCGATCCTTTTGAGCGTGTTCGTTTCGAATATCCCGTTTGACAACGAGAGCATGCGGACGGAGAGGATAAGCGGCGACCAGCCGAGGACCTTGATGTTGAACTTGTCCTTGTTCTCGCCCTCCTTCTCGACCTTGAAGCCGCCGAAGAAGGTCAATGCGCTGGGCATGATGACGGCTGACTGGACGAATTCCTTCATGACATGCTTGTTGTTGGTGAGCATGGAGAAGAAATAATCCAGAAGTTCCCTGAGGATCGCCTTGTTGCCGTTCACCGGGCGGGCGTCGGTGAGAATAATGATGTCCAGGGGCTCAAGAATTCCCCTGCTGAGGGTGATGCGGTCGTCAATCCTCTTCTTCCAATCCTTCAGGGAACCACGCCAGCGTGCATTCACGGGCATGACGCCCCCTTTGCACTTTTCGAAACCGACCTGGTGGAGCCTGTCCGAGGCTTTCTGTGCGAATATCTGGAAGTATCCGTCGAGAAGCATCTTGGGATCGAGACTATCGGGCGAACTGGGAGAACTGCCCTCTGTTGCCATTCCGGCACAGCGCTCCCTCAGTTCCGTGGAGGCGAAATCGTCATCGCGTTCGGCATAGACAAGGAGATTATCCTGATCGGTGACCATCGTCTGTTCGTCACGGCCCTCGCTTCCCATCCCCGCCCAGACGTAATCGGCCGGCGGCTTCCCGAGGCCTTCATCAATCATCTCCCCTTCGACAAGGTCGAGCACCCTGACGGCTATCCTGTCCCGGATAATGCGGAAGAGGTCGTGGACGTCCACGATGGTATCCTCCTCGAGGAAGAAGTTTTCGACCCCCGCGACGGCGCGTTCATGGCACTCCCGGAGGGTCTCGTAGGAAGAGGCGTTGTCGATTATCTCGATGACGAGGGCATTCAGTTCGGTCTCGAAGATCTCGTAGTCCTTGAGAACGGTCTGCAGCGCCGTTCCCAGCTCCGAAATAATGTGGTAGCGGTCATGACGGAGCATGGCCTTGTTCTTCATATCCTCCTGGTGATCGGCTATGAAGGACTCGATGATCGAGAAATTTAAGGGCATCAATTACCTCGAAAGGTTTTCCAGAACCTTTCTGCTCTGTATGAGCTTTTCCTTCTTTGCGGAAAGCTCCTCGTGTTGGGCCTCGTTCCTGGCGATCACCTCCGCCGGTGCCTTCTGGCGGAATGCCTCGTTGCCCAGCTTCTTCATCAATTTTTCAACATCCTCTGCGATTTTGGCAAGCTCTTTTTCAATCCTCCCCAGTTCCTTTGCAACATCGATGAGGTCTTTGAGGGGCACAAAGACCTCGGTATCCTTGTAGACGCCCACAGCGGAATGGTCCGGTCCCTTGCCGTCGATAAAGGTGAGGTTTTCCACCTTGCCCAGTTCCTTGATGTAATATTCGTATTCCTTGAGGAATGATTCGCTGGCGCCTGCCCTGATGACGGCCTCTATTTTGACGTTGGGTGTGATCCCCGTTTCGCCGCGGATATTGCGGATGACGTCGACGATGCCCATGATGGTCTCCATCATCTTTTCGCCTTCCCCATCTACCTGTGACTCATCGACGGCAGGGAAGGGCGCTATCATGATGCTCGGGCATTCCTTGCCCGGAAGGCGCTGGTAGATCTCCTCGGTGACAAAGGGCATGATGGGATGAAGAAGTTTCAGGATGTCCTGAAGGGTGTTGTAGAGGACCGCCCTGGTAGCGCTGGTGTCGAAGCGATCCACCTTCCCGTACAGGTTCGGTTTGATGAGCTCAAGGTACCAGTCGCAGTACTCGTGCCAGACAAAACTGTACAGTGAATTGGCGGCTTCGTTGAAGCGATACCCGTTGATGCTATCGCGGACCTCGCCGATCACCCTCTGGGCACGGGAGCGGATCCACCGGTCGGGAAGAAAGGACGAACCATTGCCGGTGTGGACGGGTTTTTCCTCTCCCATGAAAGCCAGCGACAGTTTTGAGGCGTTCCATATCTTGTTCACGAAATTCCGGCAGCCCTCGATGCGCTCTTCGGACAGGAGGACATCCCGGCCCTGCGCTGCAAGCATGGCCAGGGTGAAACGGAACGCGTCCGTGCCATATTCGTCGATAATGGTCAGGGGGTCGATGACATTGCCCTTGGATTTGCTCATCTTCTTGCCTTCGGCGTCGCGGACGAGGGCGTGAATGTAAACATCGCGGAAGGGGACATCACCCATGAACTTGAGGCCCATCATGATCATCCGCGCGACCCAGAAGAAGAGGATATCGAAGCCGGTGATGAGAAGCGAGGTGGGGTAGAATGTCTTGAGGTCCTGTGTATTGTCAGGCCAGCCGAGGGTGCTGAAGGGCCACAGGCCCGAGGAGAACCAGGTATCGAGGACATCCGATTCCTGCCGCAGGGCCCCGCCGCATTTGGGGCACGCCGACGGGTCGTCCACGGAGACGATCATTTCGTTGCAGGATTCGCAGTACCACACCGGTATCCGGTGGCCCCACCAGATCTGGCGGGAGATGCACCAATCCCGTATATTCTCCATCCATTCGAAGTAGACCTTTTCCCACATCTCCGGGATGATGCGGACCCGATGCTCGCGCACGGCCTGCATGGCGGGTTCGGCAAGCGGCTTCATCCTGAGGAACCACTGGAGGGAGAGGGCGGGCTCCACGACGGTCTTGCAGCGGTAGCACTTGCCGACGCCCATGAGATAGGGTTCCGTTTTTTCGAGATAGCCCTTTTCGTCGAGCTCCTCTACGATCTTCCTGCGGCATTCGAAGCGGTCCTCTCCCTGGTAATGGAGGGCGTTCTCGTTCATGCTGCCCGACTCGTCAATGACCTTGATGAGTTCGAGGTTGTGCCTCTTCATGATCTCGAAGTCATTGAGGTCGTGAGCGGGCGTGACCTTCAGCGCACCGGTGCCGAACTCGACGTCGACGTAACTGTCGCCGATAACGGGGATCTTCTTGTTGACTACGGGGAGGATGACATACTGCCCGACATACCTGCCGTACCGGGGGTCTTCGGGGTTGACGGCGACGGCGGTATCCCCGAGCATCGTCTCGGGCCTCGTCGTGGCGACGGTGAGGTAACCTTCGCCCTCTGCCAGGGGGTAGTGGATATAATAGAGCAGACCCTGAGTCTCCTCATGCTCTGCCTCGAGGTCGGAAAGCGCCGTCCTGCAGCGCGGGCACCAGTTGATTATGTAATTGTCGCGGTAGATCAACCCTTCATCGTAAAGCCTGACGAAGACCTCGCGGACGGCGCGCGTGAGCCCTTCGTCCATGGTGAACCGCTCACGCGACCAGTCGCAGGATGCGCCGAGCCTCTTGAGCTGTTCGATGATGGTGCCGCCGGACTGTTTCTTCCACTGCCAGACGCGGTTGATGAACTTTTCCCTGCCCAGGGCTTCGCGGTCCGTGCCCTCCTTTGCGAGTTCGCGCTCGACTACGTTCTGCGTGGCTATCCCGGCATGATCCGTCCCGGGAAGCCACAGGGCATTGACTCCGCACATGCGGAAATAACGGGTCACGATATCCTGCAGTGTATTGTTGAGGGCATGGCCCATATGGAGAGACCCCGTGACGTTAGGCGGGGGGATGACCATGGAGAAATACCCTTCTCTGGAATCACTTTTCGCCGTGAAATATCCCTTCTCCAGCCAGTCGGCGTACCATTTCTTTTCGATGCTGTGGGGATCGTAGACTTTATCCATCATTATGAACTCCCTTTTCCATGTGTACCTATCAATGCGCGCTTGACGGTTGTTGTTCGTTCAATTTCATGTCTTCCTATACCGGAATGCTCCATGGCATGGGCAGGAAGAGTTTTTCAAAAAGGCTGAAGGCATACCGGTCGGTCATGCCGGCAATAAAGTCACGGACACATGCAGCCGGCTCGTCATAGAAGTCCTCGCGGCCGGTTTCCTTGAGGAATGCGGCGGGATGCTTGAGATAATATTCGAAGAGGTCTTCGATGATCTTCGAGCACTTGATGAAGTCGGAGTGCACGATGGGACTCTCATAGACTTTGGCGTAGAGGAAACTACGCATCTCCACTATGTGTGCTTCAAGCTCTTCCCCGCATTCCAGTTCCATCCTGCCGCTCTCCAGTGTACTCCAGATAACGCCGCGGACCATGGTGTCGATGCGGTCGGAGACGGTGTGCCCGAGACGATCCCTGAGATGTCCTGGAATGTCTTCTTCACTGATGACGTTGCCCCGTATGGCGTCGTCTATGTCGTGATTGAGGTAACCGATGATATCGGCGATGCGGACCACCTCAGCCTCTTTTGTGAGGGGTCTTTCGTCATCGCCGCGGATGATGATGTCCCCTTTTCCCTTGGAATGCTTCAGAACGCCGTCGCGGACCTCCAGCGTCAGGTTGAGGCCCATTCCATCCTTTTCGAGGATGTCGACAACCCTGAGGCTTTGCTCGTAGTGTCTGAAGCCGCCGGGATATAGCGTATTGAGGACGTCCTCACCGGAATGCCCGAAGGGCGTATGGCCGAGGTCGTGGGCGAGGGCGATGGCCTCCACGAGGTCTTCGTTGAGGGCAAGGGCCCGCCCGATGGTCCGTGCGATCTGCGACACCTCGAGGGTGTGTGTAAGCCGTGTCCGGTAATGGTCCCCCGTGGGCGAAAGAAAGACCTGCGTCTTGTACTTGAGCCTCCGGAAGGATTTGCTGTGGGTTATCCTGTCGCGGTCATGCTGGAACGCGGGCCGGATATCACACTCCGGTTCTTCCCGGACCCTTCCGCGTGTAGCAACGCTCTTCTGCGCCCAGGGGGACAGTATCTGCTCTTCCCGTTCTTCCAGTCTTTTGCGGATATTCATTCGGCTGTAACCAACATCCTAATGTAGCATAAAGAGGTAACGATATCAATGACCTGAAGTTCAGGTCATTGATAGTTTCAGGTTTCAGGTTTCAGGTTTCAGGCTAAAAGAAGAAAACGAACAATCTATTACGGCCTTTTTCCGCTTGCATCACCAAGGTGTCAGCTCGGTAGCTGTTTCTTGTCTTTGCCTGAATCTTACAACGTGAAACCTGAAATGGTGTTTTTCTCCTTCCTTGACAATCCATGAATTCCAGACTATACAGAACGATATAATTGAGCCCTGCGCCGGATGGGGACTGGAGGTGTTGTTATGGGAAGAAAGAAGAGAGTTGCCGTGTTGACGGGGGGTGGGGATGTTCCCGGTCTTAACGTGGCCATAAAGGCTGTTGTCGCCCGGGCTGCCGCGAACGATATCGAAGTGGTGGGTGTTCGCAGGGGATGGATGGGTCTTCTTGACATCAATCCCGGCGATCCGGAAACGGCACAGCACTTCATCATGCCCTTGAGTCTCGACAGGGTGCGGACCATCGACCGGACGGGTGGGACCATCCTTCATACATCCCGCACCAATCCGGGAAATATGAATCCCGAGGAAGTGCCTTCTTTTGTACAGGACGGCGACCGTGTCCCGACGGCAGCGGGGAAGATAGACTGCACGAGGCACATCCTCAAGGTCCTTGAATTCCTTGCCGTGGATGCCATCATTCCCATAGGCGGCGATGACACCCTGAGCTATGCAGTCCGGCTCAACAAGGAGGGTATCCAGATCGTGGCTATCCCGAAGACCATGGACAATGACGTTTTCGGCACAGATTTTTGCATCGGTTTTTCGACGGCCGTCACACGCTCCGTCGATGCCATCAACGCCCTTCGCACGACGACAGGTTCCCATGAGCGCATCTGTGTGGTGGAGCTCTTTGGCCGGAATTCCGGGGAAACCTCGCTTATTGCCGCCTACCTTGCCGATGTCGACAGAGCGGTCATATCCGAGGTGCCCTTCGACCTGGACAGGCTTATCGGTTTTCTCTTGGCGGACCGGTCCAACAACCCCTCCAACTACGCTATCATGACGATATCGGAGGGCGCTCATACCGTGGGCGGAACGGTGACGGAGACGGGCATCGAGGATGCTTACGGCCATAAGAAACTCGGCGGTGTGGGCTATCTTGTCTCCCAGGAGATAAAGCAGCGGTCGGCGGTCAATGTCATCTATCAGCAGCTTGCCTACATGATGCGTTCCGGCGCGCCCGATTCCCTTGACCGGATGGTGGCCGTATCATACGGCAGCCTGGCCCTGGACCAGATAGCAATGGGCAGCAGGGGCCGCATGGTGGCTCTCCAGCAGGCGGTATACACCACCGTCCCTCTGGATATGGTTGTAGCCGCAAAGAAACAGGTCGACGTGACGGCCCTGTACGACGTTGACACATACCGACCGAAGGTGCGGGACACCCTGGGAAAACCGATGTTTCTCTAT
>Ga0351920_1035_pt1 | contig 34612 bp, 36 predicted proteins | sample BONcelHT113001C8_FD_206854 | JGI IMG/M metagenome (GOLD analysis project Ga0351920, IMG submission 206854) | Enriched cells from coal bed in the Powder River Basin, Montana, United States - BONCAT cells T11 rep2 HSBNCT.T11.300.1.C8 ... | reverse complement strand
AAGATCTGTAATATAGACTACTTCGACACGAAGAAGGATATCATCAAGGGGCTGACGGTCCTGGAGTTGGGAGACGATTTTGCGGTCGTCAAGAGAACTGATGCCGTGCAAGGCGTATGGATGGACGGCACCTGGCATTTCACAGGCGTCGCCGTCAGAACATTCGATAAGGACGGCCATATCACCAAGAAGACATTCCCCAGGGTGAGCAACATCATCAATGAACAGCCATCTGTCTTCAAGATCGTCGAAAGGAACCCCGAGGATATGAGCTACAGGGAGCTGGCGCGCTATATTTACCGGTTGAGGGAGGACGGGCACGACGTACGGCGCTACCTCGTGGACCTCTATAACAAGATCGCCTTCCCCTTCATCAACCTCATCATGGTCTTCGCTGCATTTTCGGTAGGCCTGAGATATACAAAGACGAAGCATGTCTCCAGGGGTATATTTACGGGCATCCTTGTGGGCGCCCTGTACTGGTTCTTTCACTCCGTTTCACTGTCGCTTGGTTATTCGGAGATATTTCCTCCTCTTTTTTCGGCATGGTTTTCCAATTTGTTGTTTATAGCCTCCGGTATCATCGGTATCGTGACATTGAGGACATAAATCTATTTTGCGTATGTTTGGTCACAGGAAAGGAGTTTTGTTTTGCGAGCATATCTGGATATTGAAACGGACAGAAGCGGGAACATTTGTGTCATCGGCCTTCTCGTCGAGAACAACGGTTTTCTCCAGTGGTACGGCGAGGGAATCTCGCCTGAGACCATCGAACGGGAACTTTCAAACGTAAAAACCATCGTCACCTTTAACGGAGACCTCTTTGATCTCCCTCAGATGAAGAAGCGTCTCAATATCGACCTGCAGTCGAACTTCATCTCTCGCGATCTTTTCAAGGACAAGAAGAAGCTCGGCATCAAGGGCGGGCTGAAACAACTCGAAAAAATGTTCGGAATAGAGCGCAAAACGGAGGGTGTCAACGGGTACCAGGCGATGTGGCTCTGGGAAAAGTACAGGAAGCATGGGAATCAGGAAGCCCTGCAGTTACTTCTTGAATACAATAAGGAAGATGTCGTCAATCTGACAAGACTTGAAGAGATCATGGATCAGCTCGGAGGCGGTACGCCATGACAGAACAACCCTTTGAGATAGATTCGCGGCATAACCGAATAAGCGGTATCATGATCATCCCCCGGTCAAGAAAAAGATTTCCCTGCGCCGTTCTTTCCCACGGGCTCGTAAGTTCCAAGGAAAGTTCGAAATACATGGCGCTTTCCGAACGGTTCGCCGAGGCGGGAATAGCCTCCTGCAGATTCGATTACCATGGTTGCGGAGAGAGTGGAGGCAACATAGAGGATACAACCCTGTCCATAAGGCTCGACAACTTGAGTGCCGTTGTCGAGTATGTGCTGTCCCACTCCTCCGTGGATCCTCAAAGGGTAGGCATCATAGGAAGCAGCTTCGGCGGCTCTACGGCTCTTCTTAAAGCCGCCCGCGACGAACGGATCCGGTGTCTGTCCCTCTGGGCCACTCCCTATTTACTTGAAAACAAGGATGACAGTACCATTTCCGAGATCGCCTTCAAGGAGACAATATTCACAGATTTCCAGTCATACGACCTACTGGGCGAGGCGAAAAAGGTATACAAGACACTCGTCATCCACGGAGAAGCGGACGAAGTTGTCCCCTGTACGGAAGGAAAGGCCATCTACAGACACCTGAGCAAGCCAAAGGCCATCGAAGTCATCAAGGGCGGCGACCACATCTTCTCCGCAGAGGCCCACAGGAACAAGGCCATTACCCTCACCCTCAACTGGTTTAGAAGATACCTGATATCGGACAACGAAAAGACGGTCTAAACCGTTGGAACCGTTGGAACCGTTGGAACCGTTGGAACCGTTGGAACCGTTGGAACCGTTGGAACCGTTGGAACCGTTGGAACCGTTGGAACCGTTAGAGCCGTTAGAACCGTTGGAACTGTTGGAGCCGTTAGAATCGTTGGAAGGTTGGATGATGGAAGCCAGGCTGTGGGTGCGTGATCCATGCCTGCAATATAAGGGATGGAAGAACCCTATATCCCCGATCAAGCCCGGGATGACGAAAACGACTCACCTTCGATCTCCCGAACCGTTCTAACGGTTCTAACGGCTCCAACAGTTCTAACGATCTTTATTCTTTATGTTTATCGCTCTTCAGTTTGACCCTGTCTCTGATGAGGTCACCGAGGACATTGGAAAGGCCGATGCCCAGCGCCAGGGACATCGTGAGGACGATGCCGCCGAAGACTATGAGAAAACTGATCGTCACGATGGTATTGCCCAGCCCTATGTATTCGAAGACTATGCCGAAGGTAATAACGATGAGAAGGATTCTTACTCCCTTGGCAATGAAGTCGGCATATTTGATCCTGGCATTCTCGCAAGCAAGATAGATGATCCTTCCCAGGAAATTGCTGAATATGATGCCGATGATAAGGATGACCAGTGACACTATGATATTGGGGAGGGCTGAGGAGATCCTGGAAGCATACTCCGAGAACTGCGTAATCCCCATGTAATTGAGCCCGAAGGACAGGAAAAGAACAATGAAAATCCAGTAAACGATCTTGCTCAGGATGAGAGACGGCGGACTTCTTATACCGCCTTTTTCGAGAAAGGTGATAATTCCTGAGTCCTGAGCCCATCTGTCAAACCTGAACAGGACGAGTAGCTTGCCCAGCAGCTTCTTGATAAACCAGCTGATGATAAACCCCAGGATCATCACGATAACCATGACGATGATGCTGAGAAAAACCTCCTGAAAATTGTCGAAAAGATCAAGGAACATGTCCTGAAAAAACTTCATGATTTCCTGCATGCGAACATATTATGCAAAGTACTCTGCCATGTCAATGGAAATTGGGGCTCTAATTTTTTTGTTGACATTCCTCATTGATTCGTTTAGGAAATTGTAAAAATTGAAAGGAGGGATTATTCATGCCTGCAAAAATCGATCAAGATTCCTGCACAGGATGTGGCGCCTGTGCAGAGATCTGCCCTGCCGATGCCATCACCGTTGATGATGTAGCAAAAGTCGATGCTGAACTGTGCACCGAATGCGGTGCCTGTACAGAGGAATGCCCTGTAGAAGCTATTACTTTAGAAGAGTAATCTGGCTAACTTGACTCGCAAATAATAAAAGGATGGGGTGAACACCCCATCCTTTTATCGTATTCCCTCTTTGTTCTCTTTCCTTACAGTCCCTTTACCACGATCTCCGAAAGGTCCAGGGCCTTCATGGTTTCGATCTTTTCCTTATCCTTGATGGCATCTTCCATCATGATAAGGCAGTACGGGCACGCCGTTACCACGGTATTTGCCTCTATCGCTATAGCCTCGTCGATTCTGGCATGGTTGATCCGTTTGTGATGCTCTTCCATCCATATCCGTCCGCCGCCGCCGCCGCAACAGAAGCTCTGGTTGTGGTTCCTGCCCATTTCTTCATAGGTGCCTTTGGTGGCCTTGCTGAGAACGTTCCGGGGCTGATCGAAGATACCGTTCACCCTGCCGAGGTAGCACGGATCGTGGAGCGTGACCTTACCTTCGAGAGCGGGGTTCACTTTAAGTTTTCCTTCATTGATCAGTTTATTGATGAATTCCGCCTGGTGATAGACTTCGAAATTGCCGCCAAGCTGCGCGTATTCCTTCTTTATGGTGGTGTAACAGTGCGGGCAGGTGGTTATGATCTTCTTGATCCCCATCTCATTCAAGAGCTCCACGTTGCCCTGGGCCGTGCCGAGATACTGCTCTTCGTTGCCGCACCGCCGTGAGGGATCGCCACAGCACATCTCATCGGTGCCGAGGATACCGAAATTGACGCCTGCCTGATTGAGTATCGTGGCGAAGGCTCTTGCGACCTTTCTATTCCTGTCATCAAGGGAGGCGACACATCCCACCCAGTAGAGGTAGTCCACTTCCTGCTCCGCGGCGTTCCTGATATCGAGACCTTCTGTCCATCCCAGTCTCTCTTTCTTCCCCATTCCATAGGGGTTGTTGTTCTTCTGGAGGTTCTTGAAAAGAAGTTTTGTCTCCGACGTTGTCTTGCTGAGCGTAAGAGTAAGATAACGCCTCATTTCTATGTTCTTGTCGAAGGTGGGGATCGATACAGGACAGTTCACCTGGCAGGCCATACAAGCGGTACAGGACCACAGCGTTTCCTCCAGGATCGTGGTATCGATAATGCCGTCTTCGTTCTTGGTGCCGGAGCAATGCCGTTCCCATTCGCCCTTGAGGTCCTGTATGAACTGCTTCGGTGAGAGAGGTTTCTCCGTATTATAGGCCGGGCACAGATCCTGGCAGCGTCCACATCGCGTACAGGCATCGAGGTCGAAGATCTGTCTCCAGGTAAAACCATCTATGCTGTTGATGCCAAATTCCTCGGCATTCTCGAAATCTTCGATGGGTGCAACAGCGCCCCGCGCCCCTTCGGGAACGTCTTCGACGCCCCTGAACATCATGTTCAGAGACGACGTGATTATGTGAAGCAGTCTTGAATGGACAATGTAGGCAAGAAGACCGAAGGAAATGACCATGTGGAAGTACCAGAACACCTTGTGCATCACTTCGATGGATTCCTTGGGCATGCCGGCAAACATGTAAGCGGTCACGTAGCCGACGAAACTCCATTTCTCATAATCCGGCATTGAATGGGCAATCCTCGCGCCTTCCACCAGGAAGCCCGTCACGAGGACAACGAGTATCCAGACAAGTACTATGGCATCATCGGGCTTGTTGTCGAGCCTTGTCGGTTTCGTCACATAGCGCCGGTACATGGCCATCAGGATGCCGATGATCGCCATAAGGCCTGCCAGATCGAGGAAGAACGAGAAGATGAGGTAGAACCCGCCCTTCAGGAACTGTACCTTGAACAGGAGGTCCGTGAAGTCCGCCTGGATCGCGACAAGAGCCGTCCCGACCGTAAGTATCAGAAATCCCCAGAAGATGAAGAAATGCATCCATCCAGGAAAGGCTTCGCGCAGAATGGATTTATGAAAGATCCCGTTCGCGACGAAATATCCTATCCTTTCACCAAGCCTCTTGGTGAACTGCATGGGGGACGGCTTTCCTATCTTCCACATGGCATAGCGCTTTTTCAGCCCCATGATTAGAATAATGGCAGTAATGACCAAGAAGGCATAACTGACATATTGACCAGCATGTCCCACGTTCCACATGATCTCTCGTCCGACATCGACCATAAAATGTGCCTCCTGAGGGAATTTTTTTGTATATTATCATTACAAAACACCTGCAAAATCAACAAAAATGTGATTGATTTCACGAAGCCCTGCCGCTGTTGCCTTATATTTCCTGCTTTTACAGATGCCAATCAGACCAATTGACCACCTCGCAACAAGATGGGAAGGAAGAGATTTTGCTTGACATTTTTTCGTACACTTTGGTATTTTACACCCTATAATACCAAGTAAAAGGGGTTCTATGAGAAGAAGGCTGACTTTGTGTGTGCTCTGCCTCAGCATCCTGTTTCTGGGATTTCCTTTAATCGTTGCCGCCGTTCAGGTCACACACAAGGTAAAACCGGGCGACAACCTTCACAATCTGGCAAGGAAATACCACGTATCCGTAAGTCATCTCAGAAACATGAACGCGCTCCGTTCAGACAAGTTATCCCTCGGGCAAACGATCGTCGTCAAGGAACAGAACGAGCGTATTGCCAGGAAGGATTCCCGCAACGAATTGTCCACAAAGGCGATAAAAGCACAGGTAAGACGAGAAGAGACGGAACCCGTCATATCCGAGAACGATGATGAGTTCATGGAATACAAGGTGAAACGGGGCGACACGCTTGACAAGATAGCCAGCCGGTTCAATATCGAAAAAGACGAGCTCATCGCAACGAACAACCTGACATCAAAAAATAGCAGAAAGCTTTCTCCGGGGAAAACCATCCTTGTTCCGAAGGCAGTGGAAGAAGATGGCGATGGCGATACTATCGTCGCATTCAAGAGTGGGCCAATAAAACTCTGGAAGGACAGTGACGAGAAATACATGCTCGTCAAGGTGGCGAAGAGTTTTATGGGAGCGCCCTACAAATACGGCGGAAACACGCTGCGTGGACTGGATTGTTCCGCATATGTAAAGAAGATCTATGAGATATTCGATGTGGACCTGCCGAGAAGCGCCCGGGAGCAATACCTGGTGGGGAACAGGATCGCCAGAGATGAACTTGCCGTCGGGGACCTTGTGTTCTTCAAGACCCGGCGATATGCAAAATACCCCACCCATGTCGGCATCTTCATTGGTGACGGCAACTTTATCCACGCCTCTTCCGGAAAAGGACGCCTTGGGGTGAAGATAGACTCGCTTAGCTCCAACTATTACTCCGGGGCTTTTGTAGGTGCTACGCGCATCAAGGAAAGTGCCGACGGAATGAACAGCCGCGCTCCCGGGGCAACGCAACCCGCAGAAAGACCCACCAACAACTCCTGACCTTCCATGGCGCGCCTCTATCAGGCAGCGGCGCTGGTACATTGACTGTTGACATGCCCGATGTATTTATGGTGAAATAGCAACCAGAAATGGTGAGAAAAAAAGAAAAAGAGCTTATCCATAAGCCGGACATCGTTGTACAGGCCTTCGAATCAGTTTCCGCATACATCCGTGACAACTCGAAACAGTGCATGTACGGGCTCGCCGCCCTTCTCATTATAATAGCCGCTGTTGTATCCTATATCGTGTACGCGAACCATCGGGATGAGAAAGTGCAGTATCAGATAACCCAGGGCATGGTAGCCTGGGAGACCTACGGACAGACCAGGGCGGCCGGTGACATCGACAAGGCAGAGGGCATCTTTCAGAAGATCGCCTCCGGCGCAAGCGGGAAACCCCGCTACATTTCAAAGCTGTACCTCGCCAACATCAACATGGCCAGGGGCAAGCACGATGAGGCCCTGAAGCTGTATCAGGAAGTATCCCGAGACTCTTCAAACAAGTCCCTGTCCTACCTCGCCGACAACGCGATCAAAAGCATCGAAAAGAAGTAGGAGACCGTTTCAGGTTTCAGGCAAAAGACAGTTGCGGGTTCCGGGTTGCGCGTTTCGAGTCAAAGGCACCGGTCTTGCCCGAATTGGCGACTATGCTGTGTCCGAATTGGGCTTTCTTTCTTTGAAACTTGGAATGTGAGACTTGAGACCTGGAGCGGTCTTTAAGAGTAGAGCGCCTTGACCGGTTCGTATTTTGTTCCTTCCATGGCGGGATAGATGCCTGCGAGGATGCCTACGACCATGCTGATACCGAGAGCCAGCGGAATGTTCATGGAAAAGACCAGGGGGAAACCCCCGATGGTGTTAACTATCATGGTTATCAGGAACCCCGCCAGAATGCCTCCGACGCCGCCTACCAGTGCCACGATGACCGATTCGGACAGGAACTGGATTATGATGTCCCGTTTCTTGGATCCCACGACCCGCCTGATGCCGATCTCCATCTTTCTCTCCGATATGGACAGGAGCATAATAGCAAAGATTCCCAGCCCGCCGATGAGAAAAGACACCGTCGAGGCGATGACGGTGAGGACTGAAACGAGTCGTATGCCTTCCTCCTGGGTCCTCAAGATGTCTTCCATGGTGAAAATGGAGAAGTCGTCCTTTTGCTCCGGTCTCGTGTTGTGGATCTTTCGAATGAAGCCTCTCAGCGTCGACTTCATGTCTGTAAGCGAATAGCCATCCTGCACCTGCACGTACATCCCTTTTATGTAATCGACGTTACTGTAGCGGCGCATGAATGCATTGAGCGGAATATAGACCTGCAGATCCTGATCCTGACCCGCGAAGTCTGTTCCCTTCTCCGTCATGACCCCCACGATCTCCGTGGGGACGCGAAAGATCAGGATGTTCTTCCCTATGGGATCCTCGCCGGAGAAGAAGTTCTCAAAAACCTTGTACCCGACGACAGCCTTCTTCTCGGCCTTTGTGTCCTCTTCGGCGGTAAAATACCTTCCCGCCGCAAGGTCGACGTTGCGAATATCGAATACCTTGTTCGAGACTCCGGCCACACTCACGTTGAGCGTGCTGTCCCTGTATCGCGCGGGATAGCTGACATCGAAATAGGGGACCACCTCCACGATGCCGGGAAGGGATTCTTTCACGAGTTGGGCATCCTTCAGCTTCAGTGTCTTCGATTCCGAGAACTGCCGGGTGCTCCTCCCCGCCGCGAAGACGAGGCCTGCCCGGACGATCACCAGGTTCTTGCCGAACTTCCCGATCTCCGACTCTATTTTCTTCTTCATACCGTTGCTGATATTCCCGAAGGCCACGAGGCTCATGACCGCAAAAAGAATGCCCAGGAGCGCCAGGGTCATCCTGGCCTTGTGGACGACCAGGTTTTGAAAGGCTATCCTGAGATAGAAGGAAGCGGTATACCTCATCCCCGGATCGCCTCTATCGGTTCTATCCTGCTGGCCCTCAGCGCCGGCCTTAACCCGGACAGGACACCCGTGAGAAAGCTGAAAAGGAGGGCAAAAAGAACAACTTTGAAAGAAAACATCATGGGGATGTCGAAGAGCTTTTCAAAGGTGCCCCCAAGGATGACGCTGAGCAATATCCCCGCGATTCCCCCGATGAAGGTGATGAGGATAGATTCGAAGAGAAAGGAAAGGAGGATGCCTTTTCGCGTGGCGCCATAGGCCCTTCTGATACCGATGTCCTTTTTACGTTCCTCTATCGTGAGATAGAAGAGGTTGGCGAGAACGAAACCGCTCACCACAAGGGCGACGACAGATGCCGTTCCCAGGAAGAGGAGAAGCGATCCCGATATCACCGTCACGAACGCAAGGATGTCCTTCGAGCTCCTGATGGTAAAATCGTCGTCGAGGCTGTCTTTCAGACCATGACTGGCCCTGAGGGTGGCCCGGATGTCCTCTATCGTGCTGTCCAGGTCCCTGTGCGTCTTCAGCCTAACCATGCTCAGGTACCGTTTTTCGTTAACGACGCGCGATGTCACGGTAGTCAGCGGCATGATCACCCTGTCGTCGACGTGCGGCCCTCCGACGCTTCCACCCCGCTCTTCCAGGACACCGATGACCTTCGTGGGGAGTTTGCCCACGAGGATCGTCTTCCCCAAGGCATCCTCTCCCCTGAAAAGCTCTTCATACACCTTGGCCCCTATGACGCAGACGGCCTCCGCCCCGTCGTAGTCGTCGGCCGTGAAAGCTGTCCCCGCCTGGAATCCCCAGGAGAAGGATTGAAAATAGTTCGTTGTGGACCCTATCGCCTGCGTCTGCCAGTTCCTGTCCCTGTACCGCATCATGATATTGCGCGCCGAGTATACCTTCATGACGTCATAGATGCCCTCCACCCGGGCGAGCAGATCCGCGTCGCCCGTCCTGAGGGTGCTCACCCGTATTCTCGCAGCCCGCTGCTTCTCACCGCCGCCGAAGACCATGATAGAATCAGGCCCCAGGGCCTCGAAGATGTCCTGGGCCTTCTTGTTTGCCCCATCGATGGTAGTGATGATTATGCAGATGGAGAGTATGCCCAGGGCAACGCCGGAGAAGGAGAATATGACCCTCCCCCGGTAGTAATAGAGGATCTTCACGACCTCTTCAACGAACTCCCTAAGTTGTGATATCTTCTGAAATAGCGCCATCCTCTATCCTGACCAGGCGTCTTCCAAACGTCGCGAGCTTGGGATCATGCGTCACGACGATGATCGTCTTTCCTTCGTCGTTGAGCATCCGGAAGAGATCCATGATCTCACCGCCCGTCTTTGAATCAAGGGCCCCCGTGGGTTCATCGGCAAGGATGAGCTCCGGATCGTTGACAAGCGCCCGTGCAATTGCCACCCGCTGCTGTTCCCCCCCGGATAGCTGCGACGGTTTGTTGTGGATCCTGTGCTCAAGGCCGAATTTCCCAAGGAGCATTTTTGCCTTGTCCCGGGGGTGCTTAATGCCCTTTCTGGAATAGACTATGGGTATGAGAACGTTCTCGATGGCGTCCAGGTAGGGAAGGAGGAAGAACTGCTGAAAGACGAAGCCTATGTAGCTGTTGCGCATATCGGCGAGCCTTTCGTCATCGAGGCCGTCGACATTGGTATCGGCAAAGATGTAGTCACCGGCCGTCTGCGTGTCGAGAAGACCGATGATGTTCATGAGCGTCGTCTTGCCGGAGCCTGAGACGCCCATGAGGACAACGAATTCGCCCTTTGCGATCGCCAGATCAATGCCTTTGAGAATCGGCAGTTCCCGGTCTCCTACGAAATAGCTCTTCCTGATGTCCCTGAGAATGATCAACGTCTTGGGCCCGCGTTGTTCTGCGGCTTCTTTCCAGCCGGTGTCATTGACGGGACGATCACCACTTCCCCCTCGGCAAGCCCTGAGGTTATCTCGGTGTACTTCTGATCACGGACGCCGGGGACGACCTCCCGGCGGACGGTCTCGCCCTTTGACCTCACGTACACCACATTCTTTCTGTCCTCAAACCGTATCGCCCCGTTGGGAACGACGATCACATCGGCCTTTTCCTCAATGACGATCCGCACATGGCTTGTCATTTCCGGCTTCAGGGTAAGGGCATCGCCGGGATCTATCTTGACGATGGCAAGGTAGTAGACGATATTCTCCTTGATCTCCGGCTGGGGATAGATGCGGTCAATGACACCTTTATACATCCTGTCGCGGTAGGCATCGACCCAGTACTCGACCTTCAGTCCCGGCTTCACTCTGCCGATGTCGGTCTCGTCCACGTATATCCACATCTCCAGCTTTGCGGGATCTATAATGGTTATCAGGTTTGGTGCCGACAGGCCCGAGACTACCGTCTCCCCTTCCTGCGTGGCGACGGACGAAATGTATCCCGATATGGGGGCATAGATCTTCGTGTAACTATGACTCACTTTGAGGGCCGTGAGCTTCTCCTTTGCCTCCCTTACCTTCGCCTTGCCGAGTTCGACCTGGGCGCGGGAGACTCCGAGCTCGCGCTCCGCCTTTTCCACGCTGTCCTTTGTCGTGTACTCTTTTGCAAGAAGACGCTGTTCCCTTTCGTAGTTTGTCTGATTGTAGACATCCTGCGCGCGTTTTGCCTCGAGATCCCTGCGCTGACCTTCCACGGCGGCCTCGAAATTGCGGATGTTCGCAAGGATTTCGCGATCATCGATCTCGACGATAAGGTCGCCCTTCTTCACGTAATCCCCCACCTGGAACTTGAGCCTGTTCAGGGTCCCCGTCGCGCGGGTGCCCACCTTGACGATGGCGCCCACCTGGGCCTTGATGATTCCTGTCTGTTCCGTGGAATAGACAACGTTGGCGCGTTTTACGGTGAAAGGCTCGCCTGTCTTCTGTTTGTCGCCTTTTCGGGTGACGAGGAAAACGATGAGGCCAATAACACAGAGAGCCGCGACCGCATACAGAACCTTTCTTTTCATTATCGGCGATCCTCGATATAGGCCGCTTTCTCGAGATAGGCGAGGGCAACCCGGGCCCTCGAGAGAGAGCCGACATAGTTCTCGTTGGCGGAAGCGAGATCCTTCTCACTCTGGAGGAGATTCAATATATCTCCCTTTCCCTCCATATACTCGCCGTAAAGCTGGTTGAAGTTCGATGTCGCCTCCCGGACGAGTTCACCATACATCTTCACGTCCTCGACACCCAGTTCGTAATCTTTGACCGCCTTCGCAATATCGAGGCTCGTAGTCCTCCTCGTCTCCGCAAGTCTCTGACGGGCCGCATTGACGTCGCTCATGGCCCCTTGCATGTTGTAGTACCGGCCGACTCCGTCGAAGAGGGGGAAGGAGAGACTGATCATGAAGGCATCCGTCCTTCCGTCGGGGAAAAGACGGGTATCCTGCCTGGTCTGCTGAAGAGTACTGTCTATCCTCGGATACCAGACGCTCTTCTTCTCGTCGTACACCGTCATCAGCCTGTCTATCTCTTTTTGCTGCGTTATGATCTCAGGCTTCGTTGCAAGGGCACGGTCGTTAAGGCTCCTGTAGTCGGCGGTGAAGGAAGGAACCGAAAGTTGACCTTCCACATCGAAAGGATCCGGCGTCTGGGCAATGATCAGAGACCTAACCGATTCCAAAGCCTTTTCATATTCTTTCCTGGCTCTTTGCAGATCGATTTTGGTGTTGAGAAGCCGAACCTCCGCCTGCAGCAGTTCGCTCTTCTTCGCGACCCCTTCTTCATATCTTCCGCGGGTAAGATTGTATATCTTCTGCGCCGCCTGCAACGCTTCCTGCCTTTTCCCCACGATGGACTTGGCCCCAAGCGCCAGATAGAAGGCACTCTTTATATTGAATAAAACATCTTCCCGAACGCTCTTGAAACGCTCCCTTTCCCTTTCCCAGACGAGAAACGCGCCTTTTCGCTTTGCCCACCGCTCGCCGCCATCAAAGATCCGCCAGGATATGGAACCGGTGAATGTGTAAACATCGCGAGAATTCGCGGTGTCCCTGAGGTTGCCCGTATAGGTGCTTATCGGCGTCATAGGGGATAGTGTCCGTATGTACGAGGACCCGATTTCCGCCTTCGGCAGGAAAGGATCGATGGAAGATATATAGGAGAACCGCGACCTCTTTACAAACTCCTGCTGTTCCTTCATGACGTAAGATTCCCCGAGACCGTTCTTTATGGCATCGTCAAGGGTGATACAAAGCCCCGCCCCGGGAACCAGAAAAACGAGAAAAAAACAGATAGACCGCCATACAGGAATACATCTTGATGAACTGATGGTCATATGGGTCATGGACCAATCTCGCGCCATTTTTTCTGTCAACTATGTCTTAAAACCGCCACAAATGCTATTGTAGCACAATCGTTCTTCTGTCACAATTGAAAGGCACGGAATCAGGCGCAAAAATAGGGGGGATACAAACAAATGCCGAGGGACGGAATTGAACCGCCGACACGGGGATTTTCAGTCCCCTGCTCTACCGACTGAGCTACCTCGGCAATGTGTAAATTTAAAACATAACCCGTCGTGCCCTGTCAACAGTTTACTTGACAGTTTCCGTGGAAAACGAGCGCCTTGAAACCTTTTGACAGAAACCGCCGACGTATGTTACACAGATTCAGTGTTTCTCCATACAGGTTAAGTTGATGAAACCATTTAAAGGCATACTCTACAACACCCAAAAGACCAATGGCATTGCCGACCTCGTCTGCCCCCCCTATGACGTGATCGAGGATTCGGAGCCCTACTACGCAAAGAATCCCTTCAACGCCATCCGGCTTGAGCTTCCCAGGGACCTGCCCGGCACCGACAGGTACCAGAACGCGAAGAACACTTTTGAGGAATGGCTCTCGAAGGGCGTCCTGGTATCGGACCCCCGTGAGTCCGTCTATGTCTACGAACAGGAATTCACCGCCCAATCGGCCACCTTTCTGAGGAAAGGTTTTATAGGCCTCCACAAGCTTGACAGGGAACGCATCCTGACGCACGAACAGACACGACAAAAAGCAAAAGCCGACCGGGAGCAGCTCATCGGCACTTTGAAGACTTACACCAGTTTTATCTTCGGCCTCTACGATGACAGGGAGAAGAACATCCGGCGTGTTCTCGATACCGCACCCGCCGAACTTCTTTTCGAGTTTGCCAATGAAGAATCAATCAAGACCCGGTTCTACCGGATCACGGATCCCGACTCCATTGGCACCATAGGTTCCCTTCTCGACACGCAATATATCTACATCGCCGACGGCCACCACAGGCTCGATGTCTCCTATCGTCTGGGCGTCCCCTACGCGCCTTTTTATCTTACGGACATGTACGATAGGGGCATTGTGATCCTTCCCTATCACAGACTGGTCAGGTTCGCGCAAAAGCGCTCGCTTGCGGAACTTATCTCGGCGCTTGAGGGACACATGACGATCGAAAAAAGGTCTTTCGCCGGTGACGATTCGATCAAGGACGTCCTTTCGTTCGTCGCCGCGTCGCCAAGTCCGGCCTTCGCTTTCTTCTCCGCTGACGATCAGCGGCACCTTTACGTGGCCGTGGAGAAGTCGCCATTGCCCCTGTACAGCGCTCCGGACCTTCATGACAGCCTGAAGAAACTGAAGGTGAACGCCATTCACAGCGGGATCATCCGCGGGATAATGAAGATAAAGGACGATGAGATATCCTTCACGGAGGACCATGAGTGGTCTATCAATTCCGTAAGGAACGGCTCCAACGACCTGGCATTCTTTCTCCCCCCCACGACAGTCGACGAGGTGAGGGACATTGCCGAGAATGGCCTCGACATGCCTCCCAAATCGACATTCTTCTATCCCAAGATTCTAACGGGCCTTGTATTCTACAGGTATGCGTGACATCGTCGGAAAAGACGAAACCCTCGACATCCTGTGCAACGAAGAATTGAGGATCATCCAGAAGAAAAAGGGGTATCGTCTCTCCGTTGATGCGTTTCTCCTCGCCGCTTTTGTGGTGTTGAAAAAGCATGAAAGGCTGTTGGATATCGGTTCCGGTTGTGGTATCATACCTATCTATATCGCGAAAAAAGGTTATACTAACGAGATGATCGGCGTGGAACTTCAGACGGACCTCTATGATACCGCACAAAAGAACAGGGTGATCAACCACTGTGAAGGTCGCGTTCATTTCATCAACGCCGATATCAACACCCTCCTTGGGGACATGAAGAAGACGCCCTTTCACGTGGTCGTCTCCAACCCCCCCTACACAAAACACAGAAGCGGCAGGACATGCCCCGAAAGATCGCGCTTCCTGGCCCGCTACGAGGAGACCCTCAATCTTGAAGCACTTGTCCATGCCGCATCATCCCTTCTGATGAAGAAAGGTCGCTTCTATATCATATATCCGGCTCGTCGCGCCGGAGAACTCATCCATGCGGCCGAGTCCCATAAACTGGCGCTCAAGAGACTGCGCGCCGTCTATCCCCGAAAAGATGAGAACGCCAACCTCGTCCTTGCGGAATTCACAAAAGACGGGGGCGTTGGGGCCGCCATCGAAAAGCCTCTCTATGTATATGACGGAGATGTCATCTCCGCGGAAGTTAGAAAATATTACTCATTCGGAGACAAGTAATGTCGGGATTTACTAAGATTATCCAGAAGGACCTTGATAAACTTGAATCATCGATCGATGAGCTTATCAGTACCCGGGTCAGTTACATAAAAGAGATTGTCACCTACATCATAGGGTCCGGCGGGAAAAGGGTGCGTCCCGTTCTCGTCATGCTTTGCTCCAAGCTGTGCGGCTACCGCGGCAAGAAGCACATTCCCTACGCCGCGATCATCGAGTTCATTCACACCGCCACCCTGCTTCACGATGATGTCGTTGACAACGCCAAGACCAGGCGGGGCCTGTCGACGGTCAACACCGTCTGGGGCAACGAACCCAGCGTTCTGGTGGGGGATTTCCTCTATTCGAGATCCTTTGAGCTCATGTCCCGGGACGGCAACAACGAGATCCTTAAAACAATCTCGCAGGTAACAACGGCGCTCTCTGAAGGAGAGATCCTCGAGATAGTCAAAACCGCCGATGTGGAAACAACTGAAAAAGATTATTACGAGATAATAGGTAACAAGACGGCCGTCCTTTTCGGCGCGGCCTGCGAGATCGGAGCGATCCTCGGCAACAGATCCGACAAAGAACGAAAAGCACTGAGGAACTTCGGATATGACCTCGGCATCGCCTTTCAGCTGATGGACGATGTCCTCGACTACACATCGTACAATGATGTTCTGGGTAAGCATGTCGGAACCGATCTGAAGGAAGGCAAGGTCACCCTTCCCCTCATCTACGTTCTCAGGAGCGCCGATGAAAAGAACAAGGCCTTCATAAGGAAGGTCTTCGCCAAGCAACGGATAGCAAAGCGCGACTTCGACCGGGTGCTCGGCATCATAGAAGAGAACGGCGGCATCTCCTACACTTTGGAGGCAACAGAGAATCACCTGACGCAAGCAAAGAGATATCTCGATATCTTCCCCGCTTCACGTTACAAGACCGCACTCCTGGAGCTGGCCGACTACATGCTGAAGAGAGAAATGTAGGGAAGATGGTTGCAGCCGCTTGAATCGCTTGAGCCGGTTGAACGTGAGAAACTAAAAAACCTCCGTATCAAATTACAGGGTTATGCAGGCTAGAGGATCTCGCCTTTGGGGATCACCACTATGCCTTCGTCGGAGACGAAGAACCTTTCGCGGTCCTTTTCGAGGTCGTAGCCTATCTTCATACCGTCGGGTATGCGAACACCCTTGTCTATGATGGCCCTTCTTATCTTCGCCCTCATGCCGATGACCACATTGTGGAAAAGGATGGATTGACTCACCTCGGCGTAGCTGTTGACGCGGACTCCGGGAGAAAGAACGGAATTGCGCACTGTGCCCCCGCTTATAATGACCCCGCTGCATATGATGGAATCAAGGGCTTTACCGGCCCTGCCCCCTGCCTCGTCAGCAAAGACGGTCTTCGCCGGGGGATACTGCCCTTCGTAGGTCCTGATTGGCCAGTTCCTGTCATAAAGATTGAACTCCGGAATCACCGAGGCCAGGTCCATGTTCGCCTGCCAGTATGTTTCGATGGTCCCGACATCCCTCCAGTATGCCGCGTCCCGGTCTTTTCCGGCGCCGAACCGGTAGACAAAGACCCGGTTGCGGGGATACATGAAGGGTATGACATCCCCTGCAAAATCATGAAGAGATTCCTCGCGCTGAGCGTCCTTCGTGAGCATATCGATGAGGACATCGCGTTTAAAGACATAGACCCCCATCGAAACGAAGGCCCTGTTGGGAGATCCCGGCATGGGACGCGGATCCGCCGGCTTCTCCTGAAACCCTATGACCCGCGAATCGGAGCCGGCGTGGATGACCCCGAACCGCGAGGCTTCTGCGATATCAACCTCGATACCGGAAATGGTCATATCCGATCTCTTGCTTTTATGGTAGCGCACAAAATGACTGTAGTCCATCTTGTATATGTGATCGGCGGAGAGGATGACCACGTGATCGGCATCCACCTGCCTCAGATGGTAAAGGTTCTGGTATACGGCATCGCCAGTACCCCTGTACCAGTCTTCGCCCACCCGCATCTGCGGAGAAAGATTCGAGACAAACTCGCCGAGTTCGGGGTTCAGTATGCTCCAGGCGTCCCGCGTGTGCTCTATCAGGGAATGTGACTTGTACTGGGGAAGGACAAAGATCTTCCTGATGCCCGAATTAACACAGTTGCTCAACGTAAAATCGACAATGCGGTATTTTCCCCCGAAGATCACCGCGGGTTTGGCCCTGTCCCGCGTGAGCGGATACAGCCTCTCGCCTGCCCCGCCCGCCAGGACAAATGCGACTGCATTATGCATGATCCTTGATCTCATGGGCCTGCTAACAGTATGATGGCCTTTGGGCCGGTATTCAACAGAAATCGGGGTGCTCCCGCCCTATTTCTCACGTCCGGCGACTATGAAAGCGTATTCTCCCCTCTTCTCGTCTCCCGAGATCTCTTCAATAACCTCGTTTACGGTGCCCCGGTAGGTCCTTTCATAGAGCTTTGTCATCTCTTTTACCATGACCATTTTCCGGTCTCCCATTATGTCGAGTACAAACCCGAGGGTCTCCTCGATGCGCCGCGGCGACTCATAGAAGACAATGGGATAGAGGGAGGAGGAAAGCTCTTCCAGGACCTTCTTTCGCTTTCCTTTCTTGAGGGGAAGGAAACCATAGAAAATAAACCGGTCTGCGAAAAGGCCTGAGACCGACACAATGCCGGCAACTGCGGAAGCCCCCGGCACGGCACAGACATCGATGTCCTCCGCGACACATCTGCTCACCAGAATACTGCCGGGATCGGAGATGCAGGGGGTCCCCGCACTGGTTATGAGCGCGACCATCTTGCCTCCCTTGAGGCTGCGGATTATCCCGGCCGACCTTCTCTCTTCATTGTAGCTGCTGATGCTGATGATCGTGTTCTTGATTCCGTGGTGGTTAAAGAGCTTCAATGCCCGGGATGTGCTTTCCGCCACGACGAGATCAGCTTCCCTCAGGATATCGATCGCCCTGAGAGTGATGTCTCCGAGGTTGCCGATAGGAGTTGCCACAACATAGAGAATGCCTTGCGAATCCATGACTATCAAGCATATTACAACCCAAAACTCTTGACAAGGGTAAAAAAGTTTAAGAGAATACACTATGACTCTCAAGGCTTCTCTGATAGTGGGGTTATGCCTGTTGCCGATTTCGGCACACCCCGCAATTTACACGTACGTGGATGAAGGCGGCACGTCCCACTTCACAAACATCCTTCCCGTCGGCAAGAAGTTCCGCGTTGTGATCTCCGAACGCCTAAAGCATGTCGTTGCGCGGGTTTTCAACAACACCACCTACGACGGAATCATCGAACGCCAGGCACAGACACACGGGGTAGACCCGTCGCTCGTCAAGGCGGTCATGAAGGCTGAATCGAATTTCAACCCCAATGCCATGTCGCACAAAGGCGCGCAGGGTCTCATGCAGCTCATGCCGGACACGGCAAAATTGATGAAAGTGGAGAATCCCTTTGATCCTGAAGACAACATCCGGGGCGGGACGAAATACCTCAGGTATCTCGGCGACGCTTTCGGGGGAAACCTCGATCTCATGCTGGCCGCTTACAATGCCGGGCCGGGCCGGGTCAAGGAACATAATATGAACATCCCGCCTTACCATGAAACGCTCACCTACGTTCAACGGGTTAAATCCTACTACAACTCGTTCAAGAAGAATTAATGAAGGCCAAAGACGAACAGCTCCCTCTCTGGACCCTTCCTAACCGGTTGTGCATCCTCAGGATACTCTTTATCCCGTTGATCATAGTCTTCATCGAGAAAGGGCTCTTCTACGTGGCCTTCGTCCTTTTTATCCTGGCCGGCATAACCGACGGGTTGGACGGCTTTGTGGCGCGAAAGTTCAAGCTCACCTCGAAGCTCGGACTTTATCTCGATCCCATTGCCGACAAGCTGCTCGTCTCCTCAGTGCTCATCACCCTCACCTATCACCACCTGGTGCCTCTCTGGGTCACAATTCTTCTCGTATGCAGGGAATTCGTCATCAATGGACTGCGGTCTTTTTACGCCCTTGAAGGCATCACGATCTATCCCTCTTTCGCGGGTAAGCTCAAGACTACGCTCCAGATCGTCGCCATATCCTGCCTGCTCTTCAAGCACCCGCTGGCACAGCAGGTAGGCCTGTACATCATATACGCAGCCCTTTTGTTCAGCATGTACTCCGCGGTAAACTACATCTCGGCAATATTTAGACAGAACAAAACAGGTAATGGGTAATTGGTCACGGGTAATGGGAAAGGATTTTTTCCCATGACCTATAACCTATAACCCGGTACCTGTCTCTTCACATATCCCGCACTTCATGCACACGCTTTCCTGGCCATTGTCGTCATAGAAACCGATCTCTCCCGATGGACTGACGAGTTGGACCACACTGGCGCCCTCCTGACGTCGGACATGTTCGGCATCCACAGGGATCTTCCCGAGGCCCCCCGGGATATCGAGGGCATATCGCGGCACCGCCAGACCCGAGGCATTCAGTCTCAGGAAGGCCATGATTTCCCTGCCGCGTTCCAGCTTCACCTTGAAATGCGATGCCCCCTGCACATCGTCGAGCTGAAAAAGGTAGTAAGGTTTCACGCCGGCTTCGACAAGGGATTCGAAAAGGTTCAGAAGGATGTGCGGGCAATCGTTGATGTTCCTGAGCAGAACAGTCTGACTTACCACAATGCCCCCTGCCCGTCGTATACTGTTGACTGCCGACAGGAATTCCTCCGTTATCTCCCGGGGGTGATTGATATGAACGACGACCCACAGGGGCGAGGCCTTTTCGATAGCCCTTATGTGGCCGCCGGACAGGCCGCCGGGGTGAACAACGGGAATGCGCGTGCTGAGCCTTATGATAAGTCTTTTCTTCATCGACCGCAGTCTCTCGAGAATCGATCGCAGTTTCTCGGACTCCAGCATGAAGGGGTCGCCCCCCGATAGGATTACTTCGCGGATCCGGGCATCGTTCTCAATGAGATCATACGACTGTTCAAGATACGGTTCGGGATCTATCGCCTTCCCGGCGAATCGCCTCCGATTACAGAAGCGGCAGTACATCGCACATTCCGAACTTACGAGGAAGACACATCGATCGGGATGTCTCCTGAGTAATATCGGGGTAAGCGAAATCCCCTTTTCGCCGAGAGGGTCTTCACTCCCCCCGCATTCCTCCTCCATTACGGAAGGAATGGCCTGCCCCCTGATGGGACACAGGGGATTCTCGAAATCGATAAGACCCAGATAGTGCCGCGGAATCCGAAAGGTGTGTCGGGAAACAACCCGTTCGAGGAACTTTGTAGTCTCTGTATCCTTGGGGGGGCTTACGTCTATTTCGGTGAGAGAGAAAAGAAAAGGGAGGGTATCCGTTATAATACCCTCCTCCTCGCTTTTCCTCTTCGTTTTACTGCAGCGCCAGAAAGTGGGCTCTTCTGTTCTTCGCCCAAGCGGCCTCGTTGTGGCCCGGATCAACTGGTTTCTCTTTGCCATAGCTTACAGTCTCAAGAAGTCTTGAATCTGCGCCCAGATTTATGAGGAAATTCTTTGCAGAGTCGGCCCTTTTCTGTCCGAGGACAAGGTTGTACTCCACTGTGCCTCTTTCGTCACAATGGCCTTCAATTCTCACCTTTTTGCCGCGGTTCTCTTTGGCCTGGAACCAAGCCATGTTCGACTTCAAGATTGCCGCATCGGTGTCCCTGATGGCATACTTGTCGAAATCAAAGTTGATGTCCGCCAGCGGGGAAACCGCTACGGGAACCTCAACCTTTTGTTCCGGCGGTGCAATCTTCGCGGGTTCCGCTGCCGGAGGCGGCGTTTCACCCTTCATCTGCTGGTAAAAACATCCGCAACCACCAAGTGAAATACCGATGAACGCAACTAGCAAAATAACAGACAATGATCTTATCTTCATGTTCCACCCCTTCCTTCAAAAATTAGAGGGTATACCCATAGACCGGATATACCCTCGCATTGCAACATTACTTTTTCTCCGGTGCTGGCTTTTCTGCTTCCGGTTTCGCTTCCGCGGGCTTCTCCGGTGCGGGTGCCGGTTTCTCCTCTGCAGGAGGCGGCGTCGGTTTTGCCTCTTCCTTCGGTGGTGCCGGTTTCGGAGGCTCGGCAGACGGACCGCATCCGATCAATGAAAAACCTGCAAAGAAAGCGATAGCTATCATTAATGCGACGAGCTTCTTCATCTATTCTCACCTCCTTTCTTGTTTATCTTTGTCTATATTGAATACATATATACTAACAATGCTAATATGTAAATTAAAATTTTTCAATAATTACTTCTTTCTTGATGGAATCCAGGTCCGTTTTTCTGCAAAGACCGCCCGAATCAGTAAGAACCGCCGCCGTACCGCAGGCTACACCGGTTTTCAGGGCTTCTTCGAAGCTGCCCGAGTTGCTCATAACCGATACCACCCCTCCCATGAACGAATCGCCGGCTCCCGATGAGTTTCGCACCGCTACCTTCGGCGGTTTGACATGGTAATCGCCTTCCTTCGAAAACCCCAGGGCACCGCGCGCGCCCATTGACACAATAATATATTCGACACTATCGCGGTAACGCTTAACCACTTCCGCAATATCTTTCGCTTCGTTGACCTTCGTCGTCGCCAACCTGTTAAGCTCGAAGATGTTGGGCTTGATTAAAAAGGGACCGGCGTCGACGCCCAGTTTAAAGGCCATTTGATCGGAATCAAGGAAGGTTTTTATGCGTTTTTCCTTGAGGATTCTGATGACCTTTGCAAAGATGTCGTCGTCGAGCCCGGCAGTCGTGCCGCTCAGGACCACATGGCTGCCGTCCGGGATATCCCTGACCTTACTGAAAAATGAACCGGCTTCATCCTCGCCTATCACCGGGCTTGACGTATACAGCAAAGTTCGGATCTTCTTTTTTCGCTGATAGATCATTATACTGGAACGCGTTTCTCCGCCGATGCGGGTAAAGTCAGTGACAATACCCTCTTCACCGAGCATATCCGTGAGCTCAAGACCGCTGTAACCACCCGCGAAACCAAGGGTGACACTGTGACCGCCAAGTTCCTTGATAACCCGTGACACATCGATTCCTCTGCCGGCAGGTTTCCTGTTTTCATCGGTAATACAGTTGACGTCGTCGTATACGAGCTCTCCCAGACCGACGACCCTTTCAAGAAGGGGATCTAATGTGACGGTGTATATCATTGATTACTGAGATTGTATTAGATAAAGAAATAAATGGCTAGAAAAAGTTTCTTTTTTTCGACGCCAATCCTTGAAATGCATGGGTTTTAACAGGTTCATACCACAAATCTGCGGGAAAGACGATTACTGCCGTTACCTAAATTACCTATAACCCATCCTCATCACCCATCACCCGCCTTTTTATTTCTTCGATGACCTTTTCCGGGTTGAGGGGGAGTTCCTGCTGGGTTTTGTCCGCCATGTTCCTGAAGGTGATGACGCCTTTGTCGATCTCGTCGTCGCCGAGGATCATGACGAAGTTGCACTTCAGGTTGTCGGCATAGCGCATCTGGGCCTTGAGGGACTTTGCGTCATAGGCGTACTTAAGGGTTATTCCTTCGGCAACGCAGGCTTTCAGAAACGGGACAAGGTGATCTTTGGCGCGATCCCCGACACAGGCAAAGAAGCATCGTTCTTCTGCCCTTTCAGTGGAAGTCGGAACGAGCATGGCGAGGCGCTCGACGCCGATGGCAAAACCGATGCCGGCCGTGGCCGGTCCCCCCATCTCTTCAACCAGATTGTCATACCTTCCCCCGGCTATGAAGGCCTTCTGTGCACCCAGGTCGTCCGACGTAACCTCAAAAACCGTCTTCGTGTAATAATCGAGACCCCTGACGAGACGTTTGTTGATCTCGACATCGATGCCGAATTCTCTCACGTGCCGTTCAAAAGACTCGAAGTGGCCCCTGCATTCGCCGCACAGCGAATCAAAGAGAAGCGGAGAATCACCGGTGACCCTTATGCACTGCTCGTTCTTGCAATCAAAGATCCTTAAGGGGTTTCGCTGAAGCCTCCTCAGGCAATCCTCGCAGAGCTCATGCTTCCTCGTTTCAAAGAAATCGATGAGGACCGTGCGGAAGGATTCCCGGCAGGTCTTGCATCCAACGCTGTTGACCTCCATCCGATAGCGCCCGATGCCGAGTTCGTCGAGGATCATGCGGATCATGAAGATCAGCTCGGCATCTACGAGGGCTTCTTTTACTCCGAAAACCTCCACATCGATCTGGTGGAATTCCCGGTATCGCCCCTTCTGGGGCCTCTCATGGCGAAACATGGGGCCGATGGAACTGACCTTGGTCATCCTCTCCGTCGCGTAAAGACCTTCCTGCAGATAGGACCGGACCATGCCCGCTGTGGCCTCCGGCCTCAGGGTCAGCGAATCGCCGCCCACATCGGTGAAGGTGAACATCTCTTTCTCAACGATATCCGTGGTGTCTCCGATGCTCCGGACAAAAAGCTCCGTCTTTTCCAGAATGGGCAGCTCGATCTCCCGAAAACCCAGAAGGCCGCTGTATTTCCGAAATACGCTTTCAATACGCCTGAACTTGTCGAGCTCTTCACCGAAGATATCGCGAAATCCCCGGAGCGTCCTTATCTTTTCCATCAATTCTCCACGATCATCAGGTTCCGTTTGCCAATCATTTAGGTATCACAAAACAAAGAGCAATTGGAAGTGATTTTTGCCCCATTATGGTATATTAAGGGTCAGTTTTGCAGAAGGAGGCAGGATCGGTGATAGAGGATCACAAGGAAAATGTCATCGAACATTCCCGGAACCCGCGCAACCGCGGAAATATGACCGACCCCGACGGCGTGGGAAGGATCGCTGACATTCTCACGGTTTTCATCAGGGTGGAAGACAACATAATCACCGGTATCAAGTACGAGATCGAGGACGGCCCGGTGTCCGTAGCCTGTGCCAGCGTCATGACAGAACTTGCCATCGGCAAGGACCTCGATGAAGCTGTTATGATCGAGGGTGAGAACGTCGCAGACGCCCTAGGCGGCTTGCCCGAACGGGAGATCTACTGTTCAAATCGTGCCGCTACCGCTCTCCAGGAAGCAATCATCAACCATGTCTATGGAAGAAGAAAAAGGGCTTGAATGACTAGAGTCGCTTGAATGGTTTGAGGGTTCCTGGGCTTCGTCGCGTCCTGACGGTCTGGCCATGTCGTGACTGCGCCTTGGATCCCTTCACGCTATTATACTTCAGAGAAGAGACATTCAATCTTTTGCGCGGCTGACAGGACGAGTTCGTTTATCAGGATGTTGTGCCGGGTCTCCAGGAGATGGTATTGTTCTGTGGCCGCGTCGCGCAGGCTGTCGTTCCCTGAAATGTCTTCCTCGATGGCGGCCTGCAGTTCATGGGCCATGGCTTCAGACGATGTGATGACCCCGTCGCTTCCATAGACGTCACGGGCCAGGATGATAAGGGCATCGACGGCAATATCGTTGATCTCTGCCATTGACTTTGTTCTCAGCGCCTCCTCCTCGAGAAGGCCGAGCGATCTCAAGACCACGAAGACGAAACCGGTCATGCATAGAAAGGATGCGCAGGGATCGAGGCTCGCCTCGTCGCCGACGTCATAGAGTGAGCATCTCCCGTCGGAAAGGAAAACACAGGGCCTGGCGTCCTGCCCGATCCACATGAGTGTCCGGTAGTCTTTTCCCTTCGGTACATCCCTCGCAAGATCTCCACCCAGCGAAGACATTTTCTGCCGCGGGAAAATGACGGATGCAACGCCGCCGAGTTTCATGATGTCCTGCGGCGAAAAAAGACTTTCCCCGTGCTCCACCCCCGCCACGGGGAAAACGTCGAGGAGGTCCTCTTCCCTCATGCCTTTTTCCCGGAAGTGCCTGCGCAAGCCCTGAAGCTTCCAGGGGCCTATTGTAACTCCATGAAGCAGAAGCCTGCCGGTGAAATGGCAGCAGTACGCCGGGCAGGGAAGGACGGGGCAGGAAGGTTTGCGAAAGATATCGCCGCTGCTCCTTCGATCCAGGATTTGGCGCAGTTCCTTCGATCGAACCTGGCCGCTTCTATCCCCACGAGGGCTGGCGGGAGGAGAGAATGTTTCATCCACAATGCGAGCCGCCCACCTGATCGTATCGATGCGCTCATAGTTCCTGTCAAGGGAGATTGCCTTCTTCATATCGTCATCGGCAAGGTCGGGCCTGCCGAGCGCCTTGAGGAACACCGCGCGTTCATGGTAATACCCGGCGTTGCCGGGCGCGAGTTTGATCGCCCTCGACATCGCTCCGGCGGCCCCCGCTATGTCGTCGGAGGCGTAAAGCGCCTGCGCCAGCCCGTGCCACGCATAAGAGGTCTCGCGGATATCGAGGGCCCTCTGGAAGAATACGACGGCCTCTTCGAGGTCGCCTCCTTCCGTCAGTGCGGCTCCCATGGAGTGATAGTATTTTTCTTTCAGGCCGTCGGCGTCTTTCCGATCCGGCATAGATTAAGTCCTCCCCGTAGATGTTACCACGCCCGGGACTGCAGTTCCACATATCGCGCCGCGGGAACAAATGTATTGAAAAATGGTGCCGATTCCTTCACAATGGTTCTCGTATGCCCTCCCCATCTGAACGGCAAACCGCATTCCGCTGGATCGTAATAACGGTTGCATTCGGCGCCTTCATGTCAAAGCTTGACAGCTACATCGTCAATATTTCGCTGCCCACGATAGCGGCGCGTTTCAATGTGACCACCGCGGAGGTTTCCTGGGTCGTCCTTGTCTACCTTCTCGTCTCGACGAGCACATTGCTTCTCTTCGGTAAACTGGGAGACCGTTTCGGCCTCAGGAAGGTTTTTTTTCTCGGCTACCTTCTCTTCACGATCGGGTCACTCCTGTGCGGGGTCGCCCTGTCGCTTGAGATGCTCATCGCCTCCCGCTTCGTCCAGGGTCTGGGCTGTGCCATGCTTGTCGCCATTGCCTTCGCCATCATCCCCAGATTCCTGCCCCATGAGATCACCGGATGGGCATTCGGCATAGCGGCCACAGGGGCAGCCCTCGGCATTGCCGTCGGTGCGCCCGTCGGCGGGATCATCACCGGCTTTCTTTCCTGGCGCTGGGTCTTTCTCGTCAACGTACCCTTCGGCATATTTGCCATGTATGCGGTAAACAGATACATCCCCGATGAGGACGGGGCCGCTGACCGGAACATCAGGAAAGCGGGGTTCGACATACTGGGAGCCGCCCTGAGCTTTGCCGGTCTTGCCCTCCTGATCTACGGTCTCAACACGGGTAGGGAATTCGGCTGGACGTCGCCCAGAATCATCGCGGGCTTTGCGGCCGCCTTCGTTTTCCTTGGCGCCTTTTTCCTGCGGGAGATAAAATGCGAGGAACCCCTCCTGGATCTGAGGCTTTTCAAGAGCTTTCCCTTCAGCGCCGCCGTTGCCTCCACACTCTTCGCGTACATGCTCCTCGCGGGCAACACCTTCCTTCTCCCCTTCTATCTTCAAATGGGCAAGGGGCTTCCCACGGTGGCCGTCGGCCTTGTCCTCATGATCTATTCCGTCGTTTATATGGCCGCCGGTCCTTTCGCGGGACGCATATCCGACAGGATGCGGCCGAGCATTCTTTGCGGCTTCGCCATGCTTTCCGCCGCCCTGTGCTCCTTTGTATTCGCTTTCACGCTGGCGGCTCCCGGACTTCTGGCAGTAGTCGTTTTTTTGATATGGATATCGCTTTCTTTCGGTTTTTTCATATCACCGAATAATAATCAGGTGATGAGCCTCGCTCCCGCCGAAAGGCAGGGCAGTGCCTCGGGAGTCTTCAACACCATCAACAGCCTCGGTCTTGCGCTCGGTGTATGCCTCTTCGAGATGATCATGTCCCGGTCCTCCGCACTGCAGCCCGGGTCTTTCACAGGATATAAGGATGCCTATCTCTTTGGAGGGATAGTCTGTATCGTAGCCCTCTTCTTTTCGCTTCTCGTAAGCCGGTCACAAAAGAACAACACACAGTGAAAGACAAAGATTCCTTAATACGTTCTGTATGTCCCATATGTCATACAGGTCCTATCGGAAATTGCCCTGATCACATCGACACGCCCCAGCCGTCCTCTATACCTACCCAGTCCCGGTATTTCTCCTCACCTCCCCGGGCGCCCCAGTCGGAATCGATGGTCAACTTGGAGCTTATGCCGCCGCGAGGGTGGCATATCATGACGATGCGGACCCGGTCAGGTTCGTAAGCCTCCATGATGTGGTCATACATTATATTGATGAGCCGCTCATAAGAGACGATTACGTCCCTGAGCTGGAAGACATATTGCTTGAGGGATTTCAGCTCTATGACCTTCTTCTTCGGATAGAACGTCAGATACACGACCGCAAAATCCGGCTGTTCGCCCACGCCAAGGAAGGTAAACTCAGGGATCTTTATCTTGATCTCATAGGCCTCCTTCGTTGGGTTGGGTATGGATTTGAGGATCGATCTGTCGATGTCCTTGTATGTCTTGACGTCTCCCATGTTTCACCTCGTAATGTTGGATTCTTCTAAATAGTGCGGAACAGTTCGCGAACCTCTTCCGCCCCGCCGCACGAATAGGCCCCCTCGGGGCAGGGACCCGAAAGGCACGCCGGGCCGGCCTCACGGAAGATCGCCGGGGCGGCCTTTCTCGCAAGCTTCAGCATCTCCATGGCCATGGCGCGTATCTCCCACTGGGCGCGCCTGCAGCATCTCTGCGCGAAGAAATGGAGGAGCTCCCTGGCGTTCATGGTCATGATTATCTTTGTCTCGGCGGCATTGGGAAGAACAAACCGCGCGTCCTCATATGCCGATTCACCCTCGATCCCCCGCGCCTTCATCGCAAGGAGAAGCTCGTTGTAGAATTCCTGTATGCCTTCCATGAAAAAACCGAAACGCTCCCTGAGAACGGGGTCGGCCCCAATCGACGGCGGGATGATGTATCCGAACCCATCCTCCATGCTGACGTACCGCTGCGACTGCTGGCTGTACGACGCAAGCCGGTGTCTGACGAGCTGGTGGGAACAGGCCCGTGAAATGCCTTCCACCGCAAATGTAAAGGAAGCATGCTCGATGGGGCTTAAGTGCCCCATGTCGACGAGCTTCTCAATAAAAGAATGCTGGTCCTTGTCACGGACCGTTTCAGTGATGGCGTCCACATCCGACGCGCTGTAGCACAGCTTCGCCGCCGCGGCCACTGTCTCCTCGGGATTGGGTGTGTGGGCGATGAGAACAACCTTCAGTTCTGATTCCAAATCGTGCCTCCTTTATTTCGATGGAACTATATTTCTATCCCTTGTCTCCGCAATTCCTCCGTCTTCTTCTTGGAACACTCCTCGCACCGGAATTCCGGCGTTGCATCCCGGCTCTTATCGTACCCTGCCGCCCTGACGATGCGATAGCCCCGTGCCTCCCTGCCGCAATCGACGCAGACAACCGCGTCCTTAACCTCCCACTGGACCGAAAGAAGCTCCGATGTGAAGATGAACTTGTCGACCCAGAAGAATATGAGGCCACCGATGAGATTGGCGATGGTCGTCGCCATTATCTTACCCGTGCCCGAAAGCATATAAAGAACGACGGCCAGAATGGGCGTCGAAAGCTGCCACCTGACGAGATAGAGCCCGTAACGCTTCAGATTCACCTTCGCCATAACCCCTCCTCGATGTTAATGAGTGCTACGAATTATGATTAGATAACACTCTACTTTGTCTGTCTCTGCTGCGTCAACCGAAATAAATATAATGTTAACAGACCCACAAAACAACCGCCACTCCCCTCTATCACAATGGTGACGTTTCCTGCATCATTCGCCTATGACCCATGGCCGATTTCCCATCACCCGCATCTGCTATTATCGCATACCTCCAGTCATATCGGGATATCCTGCATGTAAAGTCCGCCGCCGCAAGTCTCGCTGCGAGTTCCTCGGGCCTGTAGAAATGCGCCGGCTCCCTGAACATTCTCTCGCCGCGGGTTATTACAGCTCCCAGCATACTGCCGGGATCGATCTCAAAAACAGTCAAAACACCGTCCTTCTTCAAAACCCGCCTGATCTCTTTTATGGCCTTTCGGGGATCGTTGAAATGATGCAGGCAGTCACCGGCAAACACTGCATCAAACGACCCTTCCGCAAAAGGCAGGTATTCCGCCCTGCCCCGCACTTTCCGGGCAAAACCAGGTCCGAACTTCAGCATGCCCGGGGCGGGATCGATCATGGTGTACATAAGATCGCTTCGCTTCCTCCAGGCGAACTGGGAGAGTATTCCCGTCCCTGAACCCACATCAAGTACAGTCCCTCCATCGGGGACCTCCTGCAGCGATGACGCAAAAATGGTCCTGAAGGCCCGCGGATAAACGAGGGAGGAAAAGGCCTTGAAAACAGGACCCAGATGATTGAACGGAATCATTACCAATACTATATACCACATTTAAAAGGATCGTTGACCGCAAAGGGCTCGCGCAGGGGGTGTTTAAAAAGGAGGGCATTCTGTGATAGAAAGAAATTCTCGTGAACAGCGCCTTACTGCGAAACCACCAAAGAAACGCCGGGGAGGAATTCAATGTTCGCTCTTCAATTTGATGAAGACAAGTGCCTTCGTTGCGAGGGTCAGGATTGCCTTGCAAAATGTCAGTACATACACAGCGAGCCGGGCGGGGCCGGGAAAGAAATGGTAAAAATCGCCAGGGGCGAGGATTCCTTCGTGCTCCACGAGTGCGTGACCTGCTACGGATGCGAGGAATACTGTCCCATGGGCAACCATCCTTTCTACCTGATCGTGGAAAGGCAGGAGGTGCTGGGCATATCCCCTGTCCCTCGCCCACTTATCAAAAGGGCCGTAAACCTGGGCGTGCCCTTCAGGGGAGAACCCGCCGCAAAAGAAATCAACGGACCCGTGCTCAACATGGCCGCATTTTCCGAACTGACGCCCCTTATTCAGGGAAAGCTCTTCGAAGGACTTCCCGTAATATCAACGGACGGACGGAAGATGTTCCACTATTTCTGTCAGCTCATGTACCTTCATTACGGCAGGAGTTCCATCATCAACGAGAGGCTGCCCGGCATCATTGCGACCATAGAGCGGCACAGACCGACAAAGGTCGTCTGTTTTCACGATGAATGCTACGGAACATATGCCTCCTATTGTCCCGCTGTCGGGATCGACGTACCCTTCACTCCCATCCATTTCTATGAATACCTCTACGACCGCCTGACGCAGTTGAAGGAACTCATCAGACCCGTCGGTCTCAAGGTCGCCTATCAGCGCCCCTGTTCGTCGCGCCTGTCACCGGATAAGCACCTCTTCGTGGGCGAGATCTTCCGGCTCATAGGCGCTGAAGAAGTGAGAAGGGAATACGTTGACGAGAATGCCCTCTGTTGCGGCGGGACGATACAGGGACAGAGAAGGGAAGGCAGCCGCAAGCGTGCCGCCGGGATCCAGAATAGAAACATCGAAGACATGAAGAAGGCGGGGGCCGAGGTCTGCGTCTTCAATTGCCCGGCCTGTCTTCAGACGCTTGGAGGCATGGTTGCCCGTGAAGGCATACGGCCAGTGCATATGAGCGATCTTTGCCGGTTCGCTATCGGCGAGACACCCGCCGGATGGGAGGTGACCCGATGAAATCGATCTACCAGGCACTTGTCGACATAGTCGACGCCGAGCACGCCTCCGATAGACCCGAGGAGCTTTACATCTATTCCTTCGACCTGGGAACGGCGGAGCCTCACAGACCTGATTATGTCGTGGCACCCCGAACGACGGGGCAGGTGCAGGAGATAGTGCGTCTTGCCAACAGAGAGAAGGTCCCCGTGGTTCCCCTCGGCGGAGGATTGTCCCTTGCCGGCCTGGCGGTCCCCCTCAGAGGAGGGATCCTCGTCGATCTCAAGCGCATGGACAGCATCCTGGAGGTGAACGAGAGGGGTCGGTACGCCGTTCTGGAATGCGGCGTCTCACAGGCACAGTTGACCTCATACCTGGCAAGGCACCACCCACGCCTCACCCACTCTGAGCCCGGAGCCCCGCCGACGGCAACCGTAGCCGGAAACGTGCTCATCCACGGGCAGGGAGACCTTGCACAACCCTATGGATTCAACTCCGATCAGATCAATGGCCTTGAGGTAGTCCTGCCGACGGGGGAGGTCTGCCGTTTCGGTTCCTGTGCCATAGGCGTTTCGTGGTTCACCAATCACCCGCTCCCCGATGTCGGCCTCTTTTTCGGCTGGTGCGGTACCACCGGTATTGTCACCCGATTATCGATACGGCTCTATCCCGCCAAACGGATCAGGGGTGTCGGGCAGTTTGTGGTGGAAGACGAGGAACTCGTCCCCGAGATCATCGGGAAGATCACCGCAACACAAATGGCGGAGGACGTCATAGCATACAGCCGTGCCATCCCGCCCTTCGGACTGGGCCTCCAGCATTTCACGGTGAATATCGCCGCCGACTCTGAGAAAGAACTTGAGTTCAAACAGGAACTGATCTGGGACGACACCCTGGGCGAATACATCAGCCGGGGGGACGGAGGATACCTGGGCTTCACCCGGGGCCTCGAACATCCCCAGATATCCAAGACTTCCGACTATAAAAAAGGCGGCGGCTTCGAATACGTCGGCAGTATCATGCCCATTGAAAAATACCCGGAATGTTATCGCAAGGGGCGGGAGATATCGGAAAGACACGACATCCCCTACACGGTTACGGGGCGGTGCATCGGCGTGGGACACTCGATGATGTTCGCATGGACCTACGCCTTCAACAGGGCCGACCCCGAAACGATGAACCAGGCAAGGAAAGCGCTCCACGAAACTGATGACCTTGTCCTCGAGCTGGGCGGGGTAATATGGAAGCCGGGAACCTACGGGCAGCAGCTCATCATCGACCGCCTCGACCCCGGAACGCGGGAACTCATGAGACGGATCAAAGCGGTTCTCGACCCCGGCGGCATCATGAACCCGGGGAACTGGGAGGGGATATGATGCCCATGGATACATACGAATTCAACGATGTCATTCACCGCTGCTTCAGATGCGGCTATTGCAAGTTCCCCACGAACTGGATGGACGTGAACAACTGCCCGCCCTACGCGCGCTTCCGCATGGAACCATACTCCTGCGGCGGAAGACTCTGGCTGACGCGGGCCTGGCTGAATGAAGCGCTCGACTGGTCTGAACATCTCGCTGAGATCCTCTATTCCTGCACCACCTGCAGGAACTGCGAAGTCAAATGCCCCTTGAGCTTCAATGCAGATATCGTCAACATGGTGGTGGCCGCGCGGAGCGAGATGATAGAGCAGGGAAAAGTTCCTCGGGCCGTTAAGAAATTCCTCGAGAATATCGACCTCCATGGCAACCCCTATGGCAGTGGGAGAAGCAAGCGGAACGCATGGATGGAAGGAACGGAAACACAAGGATACAACGGCCAGGAACACCTGTACTATGTCGGATGTACGGGCTCCTACGATACGCGGGCACAGAAATCCGCCCGGGCCCTGGGAATGCTCCTCGGTAAGGCCGGCGTATCTTTCGGAGTCCTCGGCAACGAGGAAAACTGCGACGGCAACGAGGTTCACAAGCTCGGCGAGACCGGTCTTTTTGAAATGCTGGCGCAGGGAAACATCGAGCATTTCAACAGCCTCGGCGCGAAAAAGATCATCACCCTTTCACCCCACGCCTACAACGCAATGAAAAACCTTTATCCCCGATACAGCGGCGACTTCCAGGTATTCCACTACACCCGGTTACTCCTTGAACTCATCAAAGAAGGAAGACTGGACGTTTCGGGGGGATTTGACGCGCAGGTGACCTACCACGACCCGTGCTTCCTCGGTAGATGGAATGAAGAGTACGAAACTCCACGGAGAATCCTCACCGCGCTTCCATCCCTTCGGCTGGTCGAGATGGATAAAAACAGGGACGCAGCGCTGTGCTGCGGCGGAGGGGCAGGCAACTTTGAGATCGACCTTCTCGGCGGCAGCAATTCAAGCCCGGCACGGCGCAGGGTCAGGCAGGCCGCCGAAACGGGGGCGACCGTCCTCGCCGTGGCATGCCCCAAATGCCTTGTCATGCTCGAAGACGCGCTCAAGGCGGAAGAGCTCGAGGGAAAGCTGGCGATAAAGGACATTGCGGAGATACTGGCGGAAGCCGGCGGGATACAATAACAGCACGTCAGACCTCAATGCTCTTACCCACGGCTGCCTCAATGAAATCGGATCCGTAAGCTTCCCTGAACAACTGGATAGTTTCATTTCCGGTACAGTGGGTGGGGGCTACCTTGCCCACCCCCATCTCCTGAAATCTCTTGATCACGGACCTGACAATGGAAGGTGGCAGGCCGAGAGTATGAAAACCACCGAAAAGGTCAAATAATCAATGCTCACGTCCGGCAATGACTCGATCTCTTTCATCACATCGCCGGTACGGACAAACAAATCCCTTGTTGTCCGTCTTACGTTATTCCGGCCAAGCTGGCAATAGGTGCAATCGAAAGAGCATACCTTTTCAGGACGTGAAAGGAGGTCGATCCCGAGAGAACTTTCAAGCCTCCAGGACGGCACGGGACCATAGATGTACTTAAAATCAGTATTTGGCATTTTTCACCTTTATCATCTCAGCCACGATGCTCACGGCCACTTCCTGCGGTGTCTCCGTCATCCCTTATCCTTTGCTGTTTTTTTCCTTTTCGAGTTGACGGATGCGTTCGCCGATCCGGTCCATCTCTCGCTTTAGTGTTTCCAGTTCGTCTCCGGCAGCTTCCTTTGCATTCTGAATACCCGCCGTCTGTCCACCGGTCGAAGCTCCTCCCATACCGCGTCCCATGCCCATGCCACGGCCCATGCCGCCGCCGCGTCCCATTCCCATGCCGCCGCCCATGCCCGGTACGTTCATTCCGGCGCCACTCTGAGCCGGATAACCCTGGCCCATTCCGTAATGGTCTGCCACATTGGGTCCACCCGCCGGCGCGAACTTTCCTTCCCGGAACTGATCGATCACATCCCGGACGTTTCCTGTGCAGCCCGTAACCACCGTAATCCCTGCCGCCGCAAGCACCTGATATGCATTGGGCCCGCAGGAGCCTGTGAATACATGCGTCACCGCCTTTGCGGCGATCATTTGGGCCGACTGGATGCCCGCGCCGCCGCCGAGGGCCGCATTATGATTCTCTATGGCCTCGAAGCCAAGATCGTCGGTGTTGATGATCAGAAAATACCGGCACCTGCCGAACCGCTGGTCGATCCTTGCGTCAAGGGACGGTCCTTCTGATGTAACCGCAATAAACATGATAAACCTCCTGAGTTACGTCTCACAATACAGGGCCGCGGGGCGGCGGCCATCGCTTTCACCGTCGGCCCGCGGACCTCATCCGTTCAACTTCCCTGATTGCCTCTTTGCTTGTCCTCCAGCTCTCTGAGCTGCATGCGGATGCCTTCCAGGGCATCTTCCAGATACTCTGCCTGGGCCTTCAGGGCATCCACTTCCTGCTGCCTGTTCACGACCGGCGTTGGAGGCGCATAATACGGCCCGCCGTAAACGGAGGGATTACCCCATGCCGGCATGCAACCGGCTGCTCTTTGCCAACCTGTCAGGCCGGTTCCGTAGAACCAGTT